>Ga0316189_10005323_pt1 | contig 12335 bp, 7 predicted proteins | sample LowCovwburrow_MG_FD_204930 | JGI IMG/M metagenome (GOLD analysis project Ga0316189, IMG submission 204930) | Coastal sediment microbial communities from Maine, United States - Lowes Cove worm burrow | ecosystem: Environmental > Aquatic > Marine > Coastal > Sediment | place: USA: Maine... | reverse complement strand
ATGTCTCCAACTATTGTGCAGAATAAAGGGCAAAACGTATTAGTTCTTGGAAGTCCGGGTAGTAGCAGAATTATCTCCACTGTTGCCCAAATTACTGCGAAATGGGTTGAAGATAATGATATTAATACTATTGTAGAGGAGCCGAGAATTCATATATCTAAGAACAAAGTATATTTAGAGAATGAGCTAGATACGCTAGATTTAGGACAGCCTTTTCTTGACCTGTATAACTTAAAGTATCAAATTCCCGACAAGAGCCTGATTTCTAAGAATGGATTGAATCCTTATTTCGGTGGAGTTCATGCCATTGCAAAAGAAAATAATTTATGGAATGGCGTAGCCGATTCTAGAAGAGATGGTAAAACAATCGTGGTTCTTTCTAATTAACTAAACTATACAAGTTTTAGCTAAAATACTTTATATTTTAAATTGGTATGTTATTAAGTTTAAAATTGGTATGCACAATGTAAGGTATTTATAACTTAGCTTTATATGTATCTAACTAACGCGATGAAATTTATACCCAAACACCCCTTCTTTTCTGTGGTATTATTATGCCTTAGCTTTACGCTGCTTAGTTGTAGATCTGCAAAAAAAGTATCATTCAAAGCACCAGTTGATACGACTACTAAATATATCAAATTACAATTAAAACAAACTTATAATTTATCCGATGTAGGTGTTTATGCTAGTAATGATTTTGATGGTGCCCGATTGAACGGATTTGAAAAAGAGAATGATAGTACGGCGATTGTTGTTATAAATCCAGAGAATGTTCCTATAAATAATAGTCCATATTACGCTTTTAAAACATGGACTAATTCACCTAAGACTTTTTATTTCAAGTTTAAATACCCTAAAGGTTTTAAGCATAGATATATACCTAAGCTAAAAGTTAATGACGTTTGGAGTGTTATTGACTCGTCTTATTTATTCAAAGAAGATAGTATTGTTACTATTAAATTGAACTTGGATAAAACTCCAATAATTGTTGCAGCCCAGGAAATTCAGTCAACAACAGATGTTAAGAATTGGTATACAGAGCTAGCAAGAGGCAAGGAAAGTTATGTAAGGATTAAAAGTGCCGGAGAATCGACCTTAGGTAGGAACTTACCAGTTCTTGAAATTTATAAAGGTGATAGAGAACAAAAGGACCTAATTGTATTGATCACGCGCCAACATCCACCCGAAGTTACGGGCTATTATGCTTTTCAAAGTTTTTTGGAAACAGTATTAGACAACTCGCAACTGTCTGATCAATTTTTACATAAATATAGAGTAGTGGCTTTTCCAATAATGAACCCAGATGGTGTCGATTTAGGACATTGGAGACATAACAAAGGAGGAGTTGATATGAATAGAGATTGGTCGATTTATAATCAACCCGAAATTGAGCAAACGGTAAAATTTATCAATAAAACCTTGAAAAAAAATAAATCAAAATTGATTTTGGGTTTAGATTTTCATTCGACTTGGTATGATGTGTTTTATACTAACAAAACAAAAGAAAGTACAAGCTTACCTAATTTTATAGAGAATTGGTTTCTATCATTAGAAAAGAATATCCCGAGTTATAAAGTAAATGAACAATCAGCGAATAGTAACAAACCTACCTCTAAAGGATGGTTTTTATATGGACATAATGCGGTGGGAATTACCTATGAAATTGGTGATAAAACACCCAAAGATAGTATTAAGCTTTTCGGTAAAGTATCTGCCGAACAAATGATGAATATTTTATTAAACAATAATTATTAACTAAATTCAAATCAACATGATTAGGAAACTATTTTTATGTGTATTTACATTACTACTTACCAGTAGTTTTATGTTTGCACAGCGTACAGTAACCGGTACTGTTAGTGAGAGCTCTGGCCCATTGCCAGGAGCCAGTGTTATAGTTAAAGGTACTGATGCCGGGACTACAACAGATTTCGATGGAAATTATTCCATAAGTGTACCAAACGACGACTCAATTCTAATATTTAGCTTTTTAGGATATACGACACAAGAAGTACTTGTTGGTAGTCGAACAACAATTAATATTACTTTATCCGAAGACGCACAAGCTTTAGATGAAGTTATTGTAACAGCACTTGGACTAAAAGAAAATAGAGACAAATTGGCCTCTACTTATTCTAAAATAGAAGCCGATAAGTTAGTGCAACCGGTAGAGAACAAAATTATTGACGGTATCGCAGGTAAAGCAGCAGGGGTAACCATAAATGGTACTTCTGGTGATCCAGGTGCCGGTTCTAATATTCAAATAAGAGGGGTAAGTTCATTAGGTGGATCAAGTCAACCCTTAATTGTAGTTGACGGGGTTCCATTAAATAATGATAATATTTCAGGATCAGGTGATAATGATCCTTCAGCCGGTGTTTCACAACAATCACGTTTAAATGACTTGAATCCAGATGATATTGAATCATTTCAGGTATTTAAAGGGGCATCTGCGGGTGCATTGTATGGTTCTAGAGCATTAAATGGAGTTATTGTAATTACCACTAAAAAAGGAAAAGCAGGAAAATTGTCAGCAACCTATTCATCTGGTATTTCAATTGATGAAATTGCATATAGACATCCCATGCAAACAAGTTTTGGTCAAGGAAACGGAGGGAGCTACAGTCCTACAGCACAACGCTCTTGGGGTGATAGAATTTCTGACAGATCTGGCGGTGCAGATAATGTAGATACTTCAGGACAATTCTTTCAATCACTGGTTTCCGATAATATTATTTATCCTATTGTTAGCGGTGGAAAAAATTCAACAGAAATTTATACAGACCGTAATTTTGATCAAGTATTTAGAAATGGGATTACTTATGACAACAAGCTTTCTGTAAGTAGCGGAACTGAAAAAGGTACATTTTATTTGAGTGCGGGTCATGTAAAGCAGGATGGGATTGTTGAAAGTAGTTTTTATAAAAAAACAAACTTTACATTATCAGCAACTCAAAATTTAACTGAGAAACTATCTGCAAATTTCAAAGCCAATTTCATACATACAGGCTCTAATAGAACCCAACAAGGATCTAATACGGCAGGATTATATTTAGGATTGTTAAGAACTCCTGCAGATTTCGATCAATCAGATTATATAGGAAATCATCATAGTAGTTCAGGTGTTGTTACGCAATTTAGACAACGTGCTTATCGTAGATATAGAGGGGATAGTGATAATGCAATATATAATAACCCATTATGGACTATCAATGAACAAAAAAGTACGGCTAAGGTAAATAGGTTCATTGGTACAGGAGAACTTAATTATAAATGGAACAGCAACATTAGTTCTATTTTAAGAGGAGGTATAGATAATTATAACGATACTAGAATATATTTCTTTCCATGGTATACGGCAGGTGCAGCAAGAAGATATGGATTATTACAGGACGAAACCATTCTAAATGAAGAAATTAACGGAGATTTATTAACCAATTTTAATTATGATTTATCAGATAATTTAGGTTCTAATTTTGTTGTTGGGTTTGGTTTGAATGATAGACGGCGTAAAAGAATATTTACACAGGCCGATAATTTTATTGCGAATTTTAGAAGCCCTCTTGATGCGAATGAAATAGCTGCAAAAGAAAATATTACGGCTGAAACTACTTTGACTTCTCGAAGAAATATTCGCTTTTATGGAACCGCAAATTTCGACTATGCTGACCAACTTATTTTACAAATAGGAGGAGCATATGAAAAGCATTCTGTGTTGCCAAAGTCTGATAATGGTTTCTTTTACCCTAGTGTAGAACTAGGATGGACGTTTAGTAATGCACTTAAAAACAAAGGAAAACTTTCTTTTGGTAAATTAAGATTTGCCTATGGTCAGGTAGCAAATGTACCAATAGCCCATAGAGCACAAACAGTATTTGAAGTAGGAACTTTTAGTACATTTTCTGATGTTATAGCATTAGAAGATTTTGGTGGAGGTTTCCAATTAGATGAACGTTTGGGTAACCCAGGATTAAAACCTGAAATTAAAACAGAATATGAATTTGGTCTTGATCTACGTTTCTTTAAAAATAGATTAACAGTATCAAGCACTTATTATACTAATGAAACTGTTGATGTATTATTAGATATTTCAATACCAACTTCTTTAGGTTTTGAAGAAATTTATGGAAATGGAGCTACGATTGAAAATAAAGGTTTTGAGCTTGAACTAAAATATGATTTCTTGAAAAAAGAAGACTGGAGAGGTTCTGTTGCTGTAAATTTTAGTAGAAATAGAAATTTAGTATCAAAACTTACCGGTGGGGGTATAATTAATTTTACAGACGGCAGTTCGATACAATCTGTAGCGAAAGAAGGCTTTCCTTTAGGAGTATTATCAACACAAGGTGCTTTACGTGATGATAATGGAAATATGATATTAGACTCAAATGGATTCCCTCAAGTAGATACAAGAGGAGATTTAATTGTTGGTGACCCTAATCCTGATTGGAGAGGAGGCGTTCAATTTGATCTGTCTTATAAGAATTTATCACTTTCAGGTTTAATTGATACAAGTCAAGGTAATGATTTTGCTGAGCGTACTCGTTTTATTACATCTTTTTTTGGCACGCATGCTGATGTAGGTAATACCATTACCCTTGCAGAAAATTTAGTAAATTTTGATGGTGATGTTATTCCTGCTGGCTCATCTGTTAGAGGAAATATTGAAAACTTTGGAGGAGGGAATGTATTACTTGACGAAAGTTACTATACAACTTTATGGGGTTTTGGTGATGGTAAATTAAATGAGTTCGCAGTACATGATGGAAGCTGGACTCGTTTAAGAGAACTTTCGTTGTCATATACGTTAAATTCTGAAAAATTTAAAAAGGCAACAGGGTTTGAATCAATTGTGTTTACTGCTTCAGGTAGAAATTTAGTTATTTGGACAGACGTTGTAGGTATTGATCCTGATATAAACCAATATGGTGTGGGTAGAGGTAAAGGATTAGATTATTTCTCGAACCCGGGATCAAGAACATATGCTTTTGGAGTCAAGTTTAATTATTAAATAATAAGAAATTATGAAATCTATATATAAAATAATTTTATCATTGATTTTTTTAACATCCGCAGTAGCATGTGATGATTATTTAGATGTAAATGAAAATAGAAATCAGTTGGTAGAAGTTCCTAGTGGAACACTTTTACTAAAAGGAACGTTACTTGCCAATGCGCAAGTACAACAAGGCCATTTGTCTCGTGTAAGCATGTACTATACAGGTGGTTTAATTGGACTACAGCTAGTGCAACAAACCATTTATAATTATGACTATACACCTGGAGATTCAGATGGTACTTGGAGCCAGATTTATAACGGCATACTTGTTCAAAACAAAGAGATTAGAAGAATCTCTCCAGATTTAGATTTTTTGAATGCAATTATCGACGTTAACGAAGCCTTAGCTGTTGGTACTGCAACGTCATTATTTGGTGACATTCCTTATTCTGCTGCTGTGCCGGATAACCCTAGTTTAGGTTCGGAAGATCCAACGCTAGATGCGCAGGCAGATGTGTATGCTAGTTTACAAACATTATTAGATGGAGCTATTACCAAAATTAATACTTCGACAACATCCGTTGGAAGTGAAGATATTTATAATGGAGGAAATAAAACATCATGGTTGGAAGCTGCATATACTTTAAAGGCAAGGTATTATTTACAAACTAAACAATATTCGCAGGCTTTAACTTTTGTGCCGAATGGAGTTAGTAGTGCCTCGAATACCACGGCATATCGCCCAATTGGTGATGTTGATGGCAATAGCAATATTCTATCAAATTTTGTAACAAGTTCACGTGCAGGTGATATGACAGGGGTTGGTGCTTTTTATAGAGACCTGATAGATCCAACGAATGTGAATGGAAGAAATAATGCCAAAACAGACGAAACTGCACGAAGAAATTATTCATTTGTTTTTGGAAATGACGAGCAAGAAAGTGAAGATGGTCTATTAATCGGAATTGATGGTCCGGCTACTCCTATGAAATTGGTGAGTTATGAAGAAAATTTGTTGATTTGGGCAGAATGCTTACTAAGAGCAAATAACGATGTACAGGGAGCCATAGATAAATTGAATGAGCTGAGAGCATATTTGAACACGGGTGACTCATTTAATTTAATGAATGCGGCTGACACATTTAGGTATGATGCCTATGATTTAGCCGATTTTCAAGCTGGAGGTATTGAAAACATTGATAATATTGCTACAGATAGAGCCGTTTTAAGAGAAATTATTGAAGAGCGTTATGTTACCGGTTTCACTACTTTTATGGCTTTTAATGATGCAAGGAGATTACGTGCATCTGATCCAGATGTTATTGTTCCTTTTCCTTTAAATAATGGAACAACTACAATAAATCCACAAAGATTCTTATATCCACAAGATGAAATTGATGCGAATTCTAATATACCGAGCCCAATACCAGATTTATTTACACCGACTGCTGTAAATCAATAAGTAGTATTTGAATTAGTGAAGAATGAGGTTGTTTAAATGCTATTTAAGCAGCCTCTTCTTTTTTAAAAGTATAATATGATAAATGTAATACAAATTGGCTTAGGGCCATTAGGGATACAAACTGCCATATATATTCAAGATAAAACTGAAGTTCAAACTGTTGCAGCTGTAGATATTAATGCTAATTTAAAAGGAAGATCTTTACAAGATTTGAATTCAGAGCTTTCTAATAAAGTTCTTATTCAAAATTCTGTAAAAAATGCTTTTGAAGAAGCGGTTGAGAAACCGAATGTGGCTATAATAACTACTGTATCTAATTTAGAGAAATTAATTCCTCAATTAGAGGAAGTAGCAAAATTACAGATCCCTGTTATTTCCACTTGCGAAGAATTGTCGTACCCGTGGTTGTTACAGCCTGAGTTGAGTAAAAAAATTGATAATATTTGTAAAAAATATAATATAGCCTGCTTGGGTACCGGTGTTAATCCAGGTTTTTTAATGGATTATTTACCTGCTGTTTTAAGTTCTGTATGTAAGAATATAGAGCATATTACAATTGAACGTATTCAAGATGCTACCCCAAGAAGACTACCTTTTCAGAAAAAGATCGGTGCGGGGTTGGATTTAAAAGCCTTTAAGGAGAAGGAATTAGAAGGTACTTTGCGCCATGTAGGTTTACAAGAGTCTATGTATTTAGTGGCACATAGTTTAGGGATGAAATTAGATACCGTAACTGAAGACTTAGAACCGGTAATTTCATCAAAGGAAATAGTAACTAAAGATCTAAAAATAAAAGCGGGTGACGCCCGTGGGGTTGAGCAAATTGCCATGGGGTATCAAAATGGTAATTGTAAAGTTAAAATGCACTTTAAAGCTGCTATTGGAGAAGACAGGTCTTATGATAGAATTACAATTAAAGGAACACCATCATTTTCTTCAGAAATAGATGGTGGTATTAATGGTGATATTGCAACTTGTGCTATCACTATTAATAGTATTCAAAGTTTATTGAAAGCTCCTGCCGGACTTCATACTATGGCCGATATTGGGGTCCCTGGCTATATCAATTAATGAAAAAACCAAAACCTAAAATATTAGAAGATTTTCCAAATGAGTAATTATCCTGAAAAAGTTTATTTAAATGGTGAAATTTTTGATTATCAAAATGCCAAAATTTCAGTTTTTGATAGAGGGTTTTTGTTTGGAGATGGTATTTATGAAGTAATGGTTCAAGTTAATGGTAGTTTTTTTTATGAACTTGAACATCTCAAACGTCTATCTGATTGCCTTCAAAAAATAAGCATCAATTTTGAAATTAATACTTTATCAAAAAAAATTATTGAACTTCTGAAAGTATCTGATTTGATATTGAAAGATTGTTTTTTATATATTCAAATTACCCGTGGAATTGCTCCTCGCAAACATAACTTTCCAAATAAGATTGAGCCTACATTAATGATGTATGCCTTGCCATTTACATTACCAAAGATTAATGAAAATCATATTTCTGTCATTACAATTCAAGATCAAAGATGGCATCGTTGTGATATTAAAACAACTTCGTTACTCGGTAATGTAATGGCAAATGATGATGCAATTAATCAAAACGTATATGAGGCTATTTTCATTAGAGATGGAAAAGTAACTGAAGCATCACATTGTAATATTTTCTTTGTTAAAGATGCTATTGTATACACGCATCCAGCTGATGAATTTATCTTGGACGGAATTACACGGCAATTAGTGATCAAATTATGTAATGATCTGGGTATAGAAATTAAAGAAATAGCAGTTAAGGTAGATCAATTATCAAATATGGATGAATCTTTTTTAACAGGTACAACTACACAAGTTGCTTCAGTTAGGAAAATTGATGATCATTATTTTTATCAAAATAAAGAAACAGGCCCAATTACTAAAAAAATCCAAAAAGCTTTTCTAGATTTAAAAAATAAAAAAGTGAAGATTCTATAGAATGAATTTAAATAATCAATCAATACAAAAAAAATGAAACTATTTTCCATTTTCAGATACACGATCACAGTCATTTGTTTCCTTTCAATCTTTTTTTATAATAACTTGGTTTATGGACAAACTTCATCTATAACAAATAAAAAAATTCAAAAGGAAGTTCAAAAATTAGGGGCTCAAAAAACTGTTAAAGAGGCATTCAAAATTATAGACAATATTGAAAAAGAAACAACCCAAGATCATATAAATTTGACTGAAATACCAGCACCACCTTTTCAGGAGGCGGAAAGAGCAACTCATTTAAAGATGTTACTCGAAAAAGCAGGTGCTGATAAAGTGTGGATTGACGAAGAAGGTAACGTATTAGCTTTAAGAAAAGGTAGCTCAGGAGAAAAGGTAGTTGTCTTAGATGCACATATTGATACTGTTTTTCCCGAAGAAACGAATGTTACTGTTCAACATAAAGGAGATACACTTTATGCGCCGGGTATTGGTGATGATACACGTGGACTGGCAATGATTATAGCCGTACTAAAAGCCATGAATAAAGCAAGTATTAAGACGAAATCCGATATAATATTTGTTGGTTCAGTAGGCGAAGAGGGACTTGGAGATCTTAGGGGAGTAAAACACTTATTTAAAGATAATAAGCTAAAAATTGACTCTTGGATATCTATTGATGGTGGTGCTATTGGGCGTGTTAATAATGCTGGTTTAGGATCAACAAGATACAAGGCCTTGTTTAAAGGAAAAGGAGGGCATTCTTGGGGAGCTTTCGGACTAGCAAATCCACACCATGCCATGGGCTTGGCAATTAGTCATTTCACCAAAAACGCTAGCCGGTTTACAGCTAATGGCCCTAAAACGAGTTTTAATATTGGCCGTTTAGGAGGCGGTACTTCTGTAAATTCAATTCCCTTTGAATCTTGGATGGAAGTCGATATGAGATCTGTTGACAAAGACAGACTTGTTCAAATTGATAGCATTTTCAAATTTTCAATGGATGCTGCATTAAAAGAATATAATAATTCTGGTGTTCGAGATTCTATTAGTTTGGAATTGATAAAAATTGGAAGCCGCCCATCTGGAATTTTACCAGAAGAAACGCCCTTGATACAACGTGCAATTGCAGTAACTAATTTTTTTAATGCTGAAGCCAGGCTCACCCGTGGTTCAACAAATGCCAATATTCCTATATCTTTAGGAATATCAGCCGTTACCATTGGGCGAGGAGGAATAGGAGGTGGAGCACATTCACTTGGAGAATGGTGGATGAATAAAAATGGTGCCGATGCCATAAAATTAGCTTTATTATTAACACTTGCTGAAGCGGGACCTATCAATTAAATATAATATCATGAACATAAAAAATATTTTAAGTCTCGTCATAACACTTTTAATTGTTGCAAGTTGTTCAACTAAGCAAGAATTTGACATACTCATCTTAAATGGAAATGTTTATGATGGTTCGGGTCGTGACCCAATTCAGGTAGATATCGGAATTATTGACGACGAAATTCAAAAAGTAGGTAATTTATTAAAACATAAAGCAAAACGTATTATTGATGCTACAGGATTTGCGGTGACTCCGGGCTTTATTGATATGCACGCACACCTTGATCCTATTCTTGAACTTTCAGACTGTGAGAGTCATATAAGACAAGGTGTAACAACAAGTCTTGGAGGGCCAGACGGATCCAGTCCCTGGCCATTAGGTCAATTTCTTGATTCTTTAGATCAAATTGGTGTGGGAATGAATGTTGCTTATTTAGTTGGTCATAATACGATTAGAGAGAACGTAATAGCTTTAGAAAATCGAGCACCTACCGAGAAAGAGCTACAGCAAATGAAAGATCAGGTTTTACTGTCAATGGAAGAAGGAGCATACGGTATTTCTACAGGATTAAAGTATTTACCAGGAGCCTTTTCTAAGGTTGAGGAAGTAATTAGTCTATCAAAAATTGCTTCAGCAGAAGGAGGAATATATACTTCTCATTTAAGAGAAGAAGGTCTGGGGATATTTTCGGCAATTGATGAAGCTATTACTATTTCGAAAGAAGCAGAAATTCCTGTGGTGCTAACACATCATAAGGTTATTGGTAAACCCATGTGGGGCAAGAGTACAAAAACACTTGCCATGGTTGATTCGGCTAGAGCATTAGGGCTAAATATAATGTTGGATCAATATCCTTACAATGCTAGTCATACTGGGATATCAGTATTGATTCCAAGTTGGGCGCGTGCTGGAGGGAATAATGCCTTTAAGGAAAGAATATTAGATAAAAAACTAAGAGATAGTATTAAGGCCGGAATCATTTATAATATTCTCAACGACCGTGGAGGGAGTGATTTAGCAAGAATACAATTCGCAAAAGTAAAATGGATGCCCGAACTTGAGGGAAAAACATTAAAATATTGGTGTGAAGAAAGAGGTTTAGAACCATCTTTAGAAAATGGTGCAGACTTGGTAATTGAGGCCCAGAAAAATGGAGGAGCTTCATGTATTTATCATGCCATGGACGAAAAAGATGTTGAAAGAATCATGCAACATCCACAAACAATGATAGCTTCAGATGGAAGGCTCACAAAACTGGGAGACGGCCATCCCCATCCGAGAGCCTATGGAACCTTTCCAAGAGTATTGGGTCATTATGTTAGGGAAAAGTCTACTTTATCATTGTCACAAGCAATTTATAAAATGACAAAACTCCCTGCTACAAACCTGGGATTAATAGACAGAGGGCTTATTCAGGAAAAAATGCGAGCAGATATTGTAATTTTTGATCCGGCCACTGTGATCGATAAATCTACATTTCAAAAGCCCCATCAATATCCAGAAGGTATTCATTACGTAATTATTAATGGTAAAATTTCTATTGATAATGGAGAATTTAAAAAGTTAAAAGCAGGTTATGTTTTGAGAAAGAACCAATAAGATCATGAAAAATTCTTTAGTGTCATTGCTCCTTATTTTCACTTCAGTATTTCTATTTGCTCAAACAGCAACAGGAGATATTGAAGATTATGTTGGTAACATCATTGACAATGCTCCAGGTAGCACAGGTGATAATTTTATAGAACCTAATACAACCCAATTGAATACCTGGAATACCGTAATAGATTTTATTTTGGCGGAGGATTTAATAAATGCAAGATCTAATGCAAATGGATTGAATTATCAGATTACTGAATTTACAGACATTTCAATATTGCCAAATCAACTATTTTATGTGCTTGAAGAAAAAAGTCCGCAGGCTAATTATTGGGGAACATATATTTTTAGTCAATCACCGTTCAGAAATAATTTAATTATTCAAGCACCTCATTCAAAATTTGATACTAATACTGGCAAAGAAGCTATTTATTGTTTTAAAAATACTTTGGCTAAGGCTGTTTTTATTAACGGTACTCATAGATGTAATAGTAATAGTTTTTCATCATGCTCTGGAACAACTAGTGTTTGCGGATCTAGCCAATCATATAGAATCTCTGATTTAGCACATACAACAACTTCTATGTTTCAAAAAACGACTGAAAATTTATTTAAAAATATTTCAAATTCAGTATTTATTCAATTACATGGCTTTGGAAAACAGTCAACGGATCCATATGTTATTATGAGTAATGGCACGAGAGAAACCCCACCCACAGATTACGCTGTTCTGATCAAAGATGCCCTTTTATCTGAAGATAATACACTAACTTTTCAATTGGCTCATATAAATACTAGCTGGACACGCCTTATAGGGTTTACCAATACCCAAGGAAGACTTATAAATAGCTCACCTAATTTTTGTAATACTTTGGCTACAACTACAACAGGAAGGTTTATTCATATAGAGCAAGAAAAATCAAAATTAAGAGACAGTGAAGCAGAGTGGGGAAAAATGAGCAATGCTC
>Ga0316189_10005322_pt1 | contig 12335 bp, 11 predicted proteins | sample LowCovwburrow_MG_FD_204930 | JGI IMG/M metagenome (GOLD analysis project Ga0316189, IMG submission 204930) | Coastal sediment microbial communities from Maine, United States - Lowes Cove worm burrow | ecosystem: Environmental > Aquatic > Marine > Coastal > Sediment | place: USA: Maine... | reverse complement strand
CCTGTCACATAAAGACGACGACTAGGGGTCTTGTATTTGCAGTGCAACTGTGCGGGACACGCATTTTCGGTATTTATATTTTATATTCTTGATGCTGTGTGCTAGCGGCGTTACCTTCCTGAGCGGAACAGTATTACTTTTCAAATGGCATCAGCAGAACAGCAACTGACGGAATTCTTTCGGCAACTCACCGCCGCAGATCAGCTGACGATACTGGCCTTTGCAGAATTTCTTGCCGCGCGCAGTTCTCCGGGCAGCATGGCACTCAGCACTGAAGCGCTCGTCATCCCGGAGCCTGAAGCGATTGAACGCCCCCCCCGGGAGTCTGTGGTTGCGGCACTGAAGCGGCTGTCGAAGACCTATCATATGCTGGACAAGACCGAGATGCTGGGTGCCACCTCTGACCTGGTGGCGACCAGTATCATGCAACGTACAGACGCTGTCATCGTGGTCGATGAACTGGAAGAAATTTTTCGTTCGCACTATAAAAAACTCAAGTCAGGTGAGCATGGATAAGCCTATTAACATTCTGCGCCAATGGTATGACCGCTATGTTTCTGACCCGCAGGTAGTTATCCTGGCGGTGCTGCTGGTTGCCGGCTTTGCCATTATGCTTACCTTTGGCAAGATGCTGGCACCGGTACTGGCAGGCGTGGTGATCGCCTATCTGCTCGATGGTCTGGTGGTGAAGTGCAGTCAGCTGGGCGCGCCGCGCATGTCTGCCGTGGCGCTGGTCTTCGTGCTGTTTATGACGGTGTTTGTTTTTATCATGTTGTGGCTGATTCCGCAGCTTTCCTGGCAGCTGACACAGCTGGTGCAGGAACTGCCCAAAATGATCGTCAAGGGCCACGAGTTGTTGCTGACCTTGCCGCAGGAATATCCGAACCTGTTTACCGAGGAGCAGGTTGGTGACCTGATTGCAGAAATACGCGCAGATATTACCGCATGGGGGCAGCGTGTACTGACGCTGTCATTGCCGGCCGTGTTCGGGCTGATGTCTATTATGGTTTACCTTATCCTGGTGCCGGTGCTGGCGTTTTTCTTTCTCAAGGACAAGCACCATATTATCGAGTGGTTCAGCAGGGGGCTGCCAAAGCAGCGGCGTCTGGTTGACGAGGTCGCCCTTGATGTTAACCGGCAGGTTGCCAATTATGTGCGCGGCAAGGTATGGGAAATCTTCATTGTCGGTGCGGCCTCGTATGTTACGTTTACCGTGATGGGTTTGAACTATGCGTTGCTGCTGGCGACTATCGTCGGATTGTCGGTCATTATTCCCTACATCGGTGCTGCAGTCGCGACTTTGCCGGTGGCGTTGATCGCCTGGTTTCAGTGGGGCTGGAATGCAGACTTTGGCTGGCTGCTGTTTGCCTATGGTGTGCTGCAGGCGCTGGATGGCTATTTGCTGGTGCCGCTATTGTTTTCTGAAGTGGTCAACTTGCACCCCGTGGCTATTATTATCGCCATCCTGGTGTTTGGCGGGCTGTGGGGTTTCTGGGGTGTGTTTTTTGCCATTCCGCTGGCGACACTGGTTAATGCGGTGCTGCATGCCTGGCCGGAAGAAGAGGCGGGGCCGGAAACTGTCAAGACAGAAACCGGGGCAGGGTAGCGTTGCGGTAGTGTATTGATCGCGGACACGGTCCGCTCCTACAAGTGTGTTTATTTGTGTAGGAGCGGACCGTGTCCGCGATTGTCTGTTGCGGGCTGAACGCCCGGACTAAAGCGCCTTGACCGCCTCGAGTACTTCATCGACATGACCGGGCACCTTTAGCTTGCGCCATTCCTGTCGCAGCACACCCTTTTCATCGATGAGAAAGGTGCTGCGTTCAATACCCATGACCTTGCGACCGTACATGTTTTTTTCCTTGATGACATCAAACAGCTTGCAAAGCTTTTCGTCCTTGTCAGACAACAGCTCGAACGGGAATTGCTGCTTTTCCCTGAAGTTCTCGTGAGATTTTACGCTGTCGCGTGAAACGCCGAGGATGACTGTTTTGCGGCGTCTGAAGGTGTGAATTTTGTCGCGGAAATTCTGGCCCTCGGTAGTGCAGCCGGGTGTGCTGTCTTTTGGATAGAAATAAATCACCACATTTTTCCCTTTCAGCTCAGACAGGGTAATGTCCTGGTCGCCGGTGGCAGGGAGGGTGAAGTCGGGAACTTTCTTGCCAATCGTTACCTTGCTCATAATATATCCCCCTGCAGTTCTTGTTGGCAGGATTGTAGCGAGTTTTGCATGCTTGCGCATGCCTGAGGAAAATTGCAGACGAGTTCTGCTCCGCTGTCGCCGATCAGGGGGAAATCACTGTCAGGTCTTCACCGGTTCAATCACCGCGTCCAGATTCATCTCATCGCAGAATTCCATGAATTCCTCGCGCAGCGTTGCGATCTGTGTCTTTGCCGGTATTTCGACGCTCATGTGCACGGAAAACATCACGGTGCCGGAGTGCGGGGCCGGATAACTGGAAGTGATCATTTCCTGGATGTTGATATGACGCTGTGAGAAGAACCTTGCCAGGTTGTGCACAATGCCGGGCTGATCCAGCGCCACCACGTCGACCCCGTAGGGCAGCATGTTTTCGGCAGCGCTCTTGTCAGTGGTGCGCCGCGACGAAATCATCAACCCGAGCCGGCTTTCCAGTCCGCTAATCTGATTTTCCAGCTTGGCGATATTGTTCCAGTTGCCGCCGACCTGCAGCAGCAGGGCAAAATCACCACCCAGTACCGCCATGCGGCTGTCCAGTACCATGCAGCCGCTATCCAGTACGCAGCGTGATAATTCATCAATAATGCCGGGTCTGTCTTCGCCGAGCGCGGAGAGCACCAGCTGGTTATTCCTTGATGTCGTGTTTTCATTCATGAATCAGTCTGTCCGCAAGTCACTAATTGCCGTGGGTTTGAGTGCCTTGCAGTTTAGCACCATTGCTGTGTTATAGGGCTGAAATGCCCATTTTCGTTGCAGATTACCTTGTCAGTCAGTGGTGGCGACAGTACCATGTCGGTCTTTACAGGGCCCGGAGATCTCGGTGATGTTTCAAGGCAGTTTGGTCGCGCTGGTGACCCCGATGCGGGAGGGTGGCGCTATTGATGAAGACGCCATGCAGCGGCTGGTCGATTTTCATGTCGAGCAGCATTCCGATGCCCTGATTGCGGTTGGAACGACAGGCGAATCTGCCACTCTCAACGAGGATGAACACTGCCAGCTGCTGCGGCGAACCGTTGAAATGGCGGCCGGGCGGATCCCGGTGATTGCCGGCACCGGTGCAAACTCTACCCGTGAGGCGATCGATCTTACCCGCTGTGCGCTGGATGCGGGCGTTGATGCCTGCCTGCTGGTGACGCCGTACTACAACAAGCCGACCCAGGAAGGTCTCTACCAGCATTACAAGACGGTGGCAGAGGCGGTGCCGATTCCGCAGATTTTGTACAATGTGCCGGGACGTACTGCGGTGGATATGTTGCCCGGGACCGTGGAGCGACTGGCACCCATAGACAATATTATTGCCATCAAGGAAGCCACTGGTGATATGGATCGCGCCCGTCGGCTGGTTGAAAGTTGTGGTCAGCAACTGGATATCTACAGTGGCGATGACGCCACTGCCATGGAGCTGATGTTGCTGGGCGGCAAGGGTAATATTTCAGTCACTGCCAACGTGGCACCGCAGGCCATGCATGATATGTGTGCTGCGGCGCTGTCCGGTGACCGGGAGACTGCCAGCGCCATCAATGCGTCTCTGGAAAGTTTAAACCAGTGTCTGTTTGTGGAATCCAATCCGATTCCGGTGAAATGGGCATTACACGAGATGGGTTTGATTCCCGATGGTATCCGTCTGCCCATGACAACATTGTCCGCCGAACACCATGAAACCGTCAGGCAGGCGCTTCGCGAAGCCGGCCTCATAAAGTAGTCAGGAATTTACGTATGCGACAAAACAAATTTAACCGCTCTGTGCTTGCAGTGATTGGCGGTTCCCTGTTGTTATCCGCCTGCAGCGCTGTGGACAAGGTGGCGCCAGGTCGCAAGAAGGTGGACTACAAAAAGAGCGAGACCATCCAGTCACTGGAAGTGCCGCCTGATCTTTCTTCGAACACCATTAATGATGCGCCGTCTTCTATTGATGCTGTCGGAACTACTTATTCGGAATTCGGTGCAACCCTGCCGGAAGGTGGCGGTTCAACCGTGTTGCCTGACCAGGGCAATATGCACGTGGAACGTGATGGCAACCAGCAATGGCTGGTGGTGCAGGGTGCGCCGGCGCAGGTCTGGCCGAATGTGAAGGAGTTCTGGCTGGAAGAGGGTTTTCTCATCAAGATGGAAGATCCGCGAGTTGGTATTCTCGAGACCGGCTGGGCAGAAAATCGTGCAGATATTCCCGGCGGGCCGATTCGCAATTTCCTCGGCAAGGTCATTGATGCGGTTTACTCCTCGGCAACACGGGACCAGTTCCGGGTCCGGCTGGAACGGGGTACAGAGTCGGGCACGACCGAGATCTTTTTGACTCACCGGGGTGTTGAGGAAGTCCTGCAGGGCGGGATTGAGGATGGCAATGCGGTGTGGCAGCCGCGACCGACCGATCCTGAACTGGAAGCGGAAATGCTAAAACGTCTGATGGTTTACCTGGGTATCGAGGAACAAAAAGCGGAAGCCATGGTGGCCAGGCAGAGCGGTCCCGCGGTGCGCGCGCAGATGGTTAGCAATGACAGCGGCAGCATGCTGATTGTTAATGAGGATTTCTCCCGCGCCTGGCGTCGTACCGGCGTGGCACTGGACCGGGTCGGCTTTGCCGTGGAGGACAGAAACCGTTCCGAGGGTATCTACTTCGTGACCTACAATGATCCGTTGGCGGACCAGAACCAGGAAGGCGTGTTAACCAAGCTGGCATTCTGGTCTTCAGATGATGAAGAGGGCGGTACCCGTTACCAGATTGAGCTGCAGGCCAACGGACCGACCACCAACGTTATTGTTAATAATGTCGAGGGTGAACGGGACAAGTCCTCGACAGCCAAACGTATTCTTGCCTTGCTGGAAGAACAGCTGCGCTAGTTATGTCACTGTCGTGCAATCAGGATGCGCGGCAGTGACAGGCGTTTTTAACCTCCTTATCCATATATTTCAGAGGCTGCACAGGGTTTATGCGGTTCGCATCGCTGGGTAGTGGCAGCCGTGGAAATGCCACTCTGGTAGAGGCAGGTAACGCCCTGGTGATGATTGACTGCGGCTTCTCCTGTCGTGAAACAGAGCGGCGCATGTCGCAGCTGGGATACACACCAGCCGATCTGACGGCGCTACTGGTTACGCATGAGCATGGCGACCATGTGCGTGGTGTACCGCCGCTGGCACGCAAGTATGATCTGCCGGTGTGGATGACGCGCGGCACCCTGCGCATGCTGCGTGATGACAAGCTTCCCTGTGTACATCATTTTGACGGCCACTCCGGTTTTAGCTTCGATGCATTGCATGTGCGTCCCTTCACCGTGCCGCACGATGCCTGTGAGCCATGTCAGTTTACCTTCGAACATGAGCAGTTGCGCCTGGGTGTATTGACAGATACCGGTCGGATGACGCCGCATGTGCTTGACAGCCTGCATGGTTGTGATGCGTTGCTGCTCGAATGTAATCATGATGTCGATATGCTGGCCGACGGACCTTACCCTGATAGCCTGAAAAAGCGAGTTGGCGGGCCGCTCGGACATCTCAGTAATGCCCAGGCCGGCAGTTTGCTGTCACAACTCGATACTTCCCGACTGCAGCACCTGGTCGCTGCTCACCTCAGTGACAAGAACAACCGCCCGGCACTGGCGCAGGCGGCGCTGGCCGGGGCACTGCAATGCGAGCCCGACTGGATTGCCATTGCGGACCAGGATGAGGGGCTGGACTGGCGCACCATTGCCTGATGACAGCGACGCATTCACAGAGAAATGGCCTTTCAGGGAGTGATGTTTTGTCTCCCGTTACCCCATCCAGTATCATTCCCGCTTTCCCGTGGTTAGCCGTTTCGGAGTCCTGATGTTGCACTTGCGTGGTTGTCCCGCACTCTCGTCTTTTCGCCTGCAGAAATTACTGGCACAGGTGCAGCAGCAGCTGCCGTCATTGACCGGTATTCATGCCGAGTACCTGCATATTGCAGAGCTGGATGAGGTGCTCTCTCCTGACGAGCAGGGTGTACTGACACAGTTGCTGAGTTACGGGCCGGAACCGGCAGCTGCAAAGCCGACAGGATTTACCTGTGTGGTTGTGCCACGTCCCGGTACTATCTCGCCCTGGTCCAGCAAGGCCAGTGATATTGTGCATAACTGTGGACTGGAAAAAGTACGTCGTGTCGAACGCGGGATCGTATACACGTTTGCGGCGGATGGCGGCACGGAGATTTCAGAAACACAGCGCCAGCAGCTTTTGCCGTTGATTCATGATCGCATGACTGAAACCGTACTGTTTGATATCACTGACACGGATATGCTGTTTCAGCATGCCGTACCGACACCTTTTGAGACTGTTGATGTGCTGGCGGGCGGGCGCGATGCGCTGGTGTTGGCCAATGGGGAATTTGGCCTGGCATTATCTGCGGACGAGATCGATTACCTGGTAGACAGTTTTACCGCGCTTGGCAGAAATCCCGTCGATATCGAGTTGATGATGTTTGCGCAGGCAAACTCGGAACATTGTCGCCACAAGATATTTAATGCCGACTGGGTTATTGATGGCGAGGTGCAGGACAGCAGCCTGTTCGAAATGATTCGGGCCTCCTACAATGCCAGTCCCGCTAATGTGTTGTCGGCCTACAGTGATAATGCGGCTGTTACCAGGGGTTATCCGATACAGCGTTTCTTTGCCGACACCACTTCGCATTGCTATACAGCGCATGCTGAAAATGCCCACCTGGTGATCAAGGTCGAGACCCATAATCATCCCACGGCGATTTCACCATTCCCGGGTGCGGCTACCGGTACCGGTGGTGAAATACGCGACGAGGGTGCCACCGGCCGTGGCGCGAAACCCAAGGCAGGCTTGTGTGGTTTTTCAGTCTCCAATCTGCGTATTCCGGATTTTGAACAGCCGTGGGAGACCGATCACGGCAAGCCGGCACGCATCGCGTCTGCGCTGGATATCATGCTGGATGCCCCGCTGGGGGCGGCGGCTTTCAGTAACGAATTTGGTCGCCCCAATCTGTGTGGTTATTTCCGCACCTTTGAAGAGCGGGTTCCCGGCAGCGATGGCGAGGAACTGCGTGGTTATCACAAGCCCATTATGCTGGCGGGTGGTTGTGGCGTGGTGCGTGAACAGCACGTGAACAAGCACGCGATACCACCCGAAACACCCATCGTGGTGCTCGGCGGGCCGGCCATGTTGATTGGACTGGGTGGGGGTGCCGCATCCTCCATGTCCAGCGGCAGCAGTGCGGAAGACCTCGACTTTGCCTCGGTGCAACGCGGCAATCCGGAAATGGAACGGCGCGTACAGGAAGTCATCGATGCCTGCTGGGCAATGGGCGACAACAATCCGATTGTCTCTATTCATGATGTCGGAGCCGGTGGTTTGTCCAATGCGGTTCCGGAAATCGTCAACGACTGTGAACGTGGCGGGCGTTTTGAATTACGCGCTATACCCAATGACGACCCCGGGATGTCACCCATGCAGGTGTGGTGCAATGAGTCACAGGAACGTTACGTGCTGGCTGTTGAACGGGCGCATTTGCCTGAATTTGAAGCGCTGTGTGAGCGCGAGCGCTGTCCCTGCGCGGTCATTGGCGTGGCTACCGAACAACAGCAGCTGGTGCTGGGTGACAGTCATTTTGATAACTCGCCGATTGATTTGCCCATGAGCCTGTTGCTGGGCAAGGCACCGAAGATGGTGCGTAATGTGCAGCGCCTGCCGGTAGCTAATGATGAATTAGCCACTGCCAGTCTGGATGTTCGTGAGGCAGCCTACCGGGTGCTGCGTCTGCCGGGTGTCGCTAACAAGACTTTTCTTATAACTATTGGTGATCGCTCGGTCACCGGTATGGTGACGCGTGACCAGATGGTCGGGCCCTGGCAGGTGCCGGTGGCGGATGTGGCAGTGACGGCCTCGGACTATAGCGGTTATACCGGCGAGGCGATGGCGATTGGCGAACGCACACCGGTTGCGCTGTTGGATGGTCCGGCTTCCGGGCGCATGGCTGTCGGTGAGGCGCTGACCAATATCGCTGCCAGTCATATCGGGGACATTGGTCGCGTCGCCCTGTCTGCCAACTGGATGGCGCCGGCCGGACATCCCGGTGAAGACGCAATTCTGTTTGATACGGTGAAGGCGGTAGGCAGGGAACTGTGTCCGGCACTGGGGATTGCAATTCCGGTGGGCAAGGATTCCATGTCGATGAAGAGCGTCTGGGGTGAAGCTGGCGAACAGGCTGTGACGGCGCCGCTATCGCTGGTGATTTCCGCATTTGCACCGGTAGCCGATGTGCGTAAAACACTGACACCGCAGTTGCGTACCGACCAGGGTGATACTGATCTGCTGCTGGTTGATCTGGGCGAGGGCAACAACCGTCTCGGTGGTTCCGCGCTGGCACAAGTGTACAAACAGATCGGTCGTACACCACCGGATCTTGATAATGCTGCGCTGTTACGTGGATTCTTTAGCGCTATTCAGGAGCTGAATGCCACCGGTTTGTTACTTGCCTACCATGACCGTTCTGACGGTGGGCTGCTGGTCAGTATCTGCGAAATGGCCTTTGCCGGGCATGCCGGTGTATCCCTGAGCCTGGACAGTCCCGGTTTTGATGCTGCCACGCAGTTGTTTTCCGAAGAGCTTGGCGCTGTGCTGCAGATGCGTCGCGAGGATACGGCGGCAGTGCTTGCTGTCCTGAAAAAACACCGGCTGGATGCGGTATCACGGGTGATTGGAACACTGAACAGGGATGACCGTGTTGAGATTGAAGTGAACGGTCAGTCAGTCTTGTCTGAAACACGTGTTGATTTACAGCGTGCCTGGTCAGAGACGACCCTGCAAATGCAGGCATTGCGCGATAATCCGGCTTGTGCGCAGCAGGAATTCGATGGCTTGCTGGATACAGTTGACAAGGGTGTCCGTCCGTTAGTCACGTTCGATATGAATGAAGATGTAGCAGCACCGATGATCGCAACAGGTGTGCGCCCGGCGCTTGCCATTCTGCGCGAGCAGGGTGTCAATGGCCAGGTTGAAATGGCGGCAGCCTTTGATCGCGCCGGCTTTGATGCGGTAGATGTGCACATGAGTGATCTGCTGTCGGGCAGGGTGTCGCTGGATGCTTTCAAGGGCATGGTCGCCTGTGGCGGGTTTTCCTACGGGGATGTACTGGGTGCCGGGCAGGGCTGGGCCAAGTCGGTACTGTTTCATGCGCAGCTGCACGACATGTTCGCGGCATTCTTCGCGCGGCAGGACAGTTTCTCACTGGGTGTGTGCAACGGCTGCCAGATGTTATCGACGCTCAGGGAGTTAATTCCGGGTGCCGCTCACTGGCCGCGTTTTGTTCGCAACAAGTCCGAGCAGTTCGAGGCGCGTTTTTCGCGACTGGAAATTCTGCCTTCACCCTCACTGTTCTTTGCCGGTATGGAAGGTTCGGTATTGCCGATTGCCGTGGCGCACGGAGAAGGACGCGCGGAGTTTGCAGATGCTACCAGTGCAGAGGCGGCTCAACAGGCCGGACTGGTGGCGGCACGCTACCTGGATGGCCATGGCAAGGTTGCTGAAAAGTATCCGTATAACCCGAATGGTTCACCGCTGGGTATCACTGGCCTGACGACGGCTGATGGTCGTGCAACCATTATGATGCCGCATCCGGAGAGGGTTTTCCGCAGCGTTACTCACTCATGGCATCCGGACGAGTGGGGCGAAGACAGCCCGTGGATGCGGATGTTCCGCAATGCGCGTGTCTGGACGGGTTGATACCCGGCAGTGCGTGCAACTGCTTTATAGTCCTTGTCTATAGCGATACTTTTATAGCTCGCAATCCATTGGTGCTCGTTATTTAATGCGGCATCACCATGCGGGGTTTTTGATCGCTGTAGTGCCTGTTCGCTGCAGCCTTTTTCGTTTTAACGGCCAAGCTGTTCAGCACATTCAATGCACATGGTTACATAAGGAACAGCCTGAAGTCGTTTTTCAGCTATAGGGTTGCCACAGTTATTACATGTTCCATATGAATTTTCCTTTATGCTGAGTAGCGCCCTGTCTATTTGCTGCACAATGATTCTGGCCTCATGGTCCAGTGAGGTCAGGACATCATTGTTCTCATTCTGTGTGGCCTGTTCTGAAAAGTCCTTTTCGACAGCTTGTTCATGGTGATGGATGTCTTTGTAGAGCGCATTGATACGCGCTGTCATTTCATCGCGTAATACATGCAGCCTGTTTTCATAGTCAGCGTAATTTGTCATTGAAGCTCCCGCATTATCCCGCTGCCTTGATCATGGCAAACAGCTCGTCCTTTAACGCAAGTCGTTTTTTCTTCAGTTCTTCCAGGTATTCATCCGAGGTGTTTTCAACGCCAACCTCAATCCGCAGCACGGCGTGGTCAGTCTCATGATATTTTTCAAACTGGTTGGCGAAATACCGGTCCGTTGTCTTGAGGGTGTGGATAAGCTCTTTGTGTTCTGGAAGCTCATGAATTAAATCGTGTTTTTCAATCGGCATGGATTCTCCCGAGTATTCGGAGTACGAGTATTGGGACCATGGTATTGGATTGCTTCCTCGCCGTACTTGATTTCAATCAAGTTACTGTCACAAGCAGAGGACAGCAGCAGCTTGTGTTGTGAAAGCACATGGAGCCGGCAAGGTCCGGGTGCTTCTTCAGGCAGGATGGATTCCTGCCAGGTGAGTCTTGCAGCGGTGGTCAGCGCCTGGAAACCCAGGCATCATCCACTCCCAGTGCCTGTTCTATTGCCGGGATCCCGGCCTTGGCCGTGCGGCTGCTTTGAAAACCGGCGACGCGGATGCGATGCATGGGTTTGTCGTTGATCATTGTGGTGAATACTTCTCCCTCAATGCCTTTCTGCCTGAATACGGCCAGCATTCTTTCAGCGGTTGATTTGCGGGTATACGAAGAAATATTGATAACCCACTTGCCGGTTTTTGCATCAGGCAGAACCGGTGTTTCGGTGGTGGTTTCTATTTCGCTGGCAATGTCGGCTGTCGCCTCTATAGCAGCGGTGCTGCTGTTGATGGCAATGGTTGCTGGTGTCTCGGCAACTTCCGCTTTGTCTAAAGGCGGTTCTGTCTGCTCGGCGGTGGCTTCGGTTTGTATGGCAGGTGTTGCCTGTTCATATGTAACCGGTGTCGTCGCCTGTATCGCAACCGGGTCTTTAGCAGCGGTGCTGCTGTTGATGGCAATGGTTACCGGTTCCTCGGCAACTTCCGCTTTGTCCAAAGGCGGTTCTGTCTGCCCGGCGGTGGCTTCGGTTTGTACGGCAGGTGTTGTCTGTTCATGTGCAGCCGGTGTCGTCATCTGTATCGCAACCGGGTCTTTAGCAGCCAGCTCTGTAGCGACGACCTCCGCCCGGGCGATCATCGCAGGTCCTGCTGGCTCTTCGACAGGTTCGATGGTTGCGTTCTGTTGTGAGCTGGCGGTAACAGCTTGCTGTTTTTCTACAGTCTCCCTGGATGTAAATGGTGGTGGTGTTGTCTCTATGGTTGCAACCAGTTGCGGCTCATCCTGTGAGGGTTGTTGCGTGTAAACAGTGGTCGTTACGGCTGCCTCGGTAATGACGGTTTCGACTGCAACCCTGTCAATATGGGCTGTGTATGCGGTCGGCGCAGGCTGCAGGGCGGGTTCCAGAATTATCATTTCCGGTCCCGGTGTAGCGGATTTGCCGGCGGCCGGCGGCAACAGGGTTTCGAGGCTTGCCAGCGAGGCCGTTGCGTCGGTAGCGATGTCCTCATCGATACCGGTTTGTCTGTCTGTGATAATCGGGGCAGGGTGGATGGCGAAGCTGGCCAGCTGTGGCGTTGACGTTGTTGAAAGATAAACACCTGCAATACCAACCATCAGGGTGGCGAGCGCAACCACCGCCAGTCCGGACAGCAGCCGGTCACCGATACTGCGTTTGGCCTGCTTTGGATAAATGCGCCGCGCAGAACCTTCCCAAATCCGGTCATTGCCCTGGTTGCCGGACTCATCCCATTGTTCCCACGGACGTGGACCATTGGCAAAGGCATCGGCGCCTTCGGCCTGTAGTTTTTCCCTGAAAATCTGCTGTTTTTCCTGTTGCGTCTTGGACATAAACTATTTTTCCAGTCGTTTGTATTTTATGCGATGTGGCTGGTCGGCATCGGCGCCGAGGCGACGTTTCCTGTCGGCCTCATAATCAGCATAGTTGCCTTCAAACCA
>Ga0316189_10005320_pt1 | contig 12338 bp, 11 predicted proteins | sample LowCovwburrow_MG_FD_204930 | JGI IMG/M metagenome (GOLD analysis project Ga0316189, IMG submission 204930) | Coastal sediment microbial communities from Maine, United States - Lowes Cove worm burrow | ecosystem: Environmental > Aquatic > Marine > Coastal > Sediment | place: USA: Maine... | reverse complement strand
GATGTCTTCCTGTGGAATGGTCTTGACGGCCTTTTGTACCTGGTCATCATAGTAATTGAATGCCTGGGCATCGTCTTTATTGATGGCTGATTTTAAAACGTTATCTGCACGCATGCATAGCATGTCAAAGCTCAGGCCCCTGTTATTCAGTCCGGTGCCGGTCAAACCTGCAACGATATTCAGATGAATTTTGGCTTCTCCCCTGTTGAACACCATGGCGTTTATTCGGTTCTGAACCCTGATAACAGCAATCTGTGCTTTTATTCTATTGGTCATTGGCATTAACAGTGCAAATTTTGCTTCACCAATGCGCGCTATGACTTCTTCACCGCGCAGAACGCCTTCTAATTTGTCAGCTACCGAGATCAGGATTTTTTCAGACGCCTTTTTACCCAGCTCATTTTTCATTTCTTGAAATGATATGAGCTTCAGGTACGCGATGGATAAATCAAGATGATGCCTCATCGAAATGGATAGAGTCTTTATTCCATGCTCTTCAAAGTTAGTGAAGTTGCTGAGTTTGGTAAGCCTGTCGACGCCTTTCAGGTTTTCCAGCTGTTCCATTTTTCGTGTCAGGTCAAGATACGAATGGGCCCTGCTGATCAGATCAATATCACTGAACGGTTTGGAGATAAAGCCGGTCGCGCCCATTTCAAACACGGCCCGCATTGCGGCATGTGAATCACTATGCCCGGTAATCATGATGACAGGCAATTGAGCTGTTCTGTAATCGTCGATAGAGCGAATCTTTTGCAAAAACTGCAGGCCATTCATTTCCGGCATCTGAATGTCAGCAAAAATTACATCAAATGTGTGATCTTTCCGAACCAGGTCCCATGCTTCTTTGCCATTGCTCGCTTCGACTACGGAATAGTCTTCTGACAGGATCTTTACAGCGCTTTTGCGGACTGTTTTTGAATCATCAACAAACAGTATTTTTGCTTTAGTCTTTATGCTTTTCAGCATCTCAGCTACCTTAATGACCCGTACGAACGTTCATGTTGGAATAATAAAACAAGATGAAACGTTGTTTTCTTATTCCTAATATAGATTAAATATGGGCATGTTCAAGCAAGTGCTTGAATTATAGTGGGTAATGAGGGTGAGTCAGGCCCTGCAGGTCAGGGCCTGAGTGTATTAACGGCCCCTTGGTTGCTGCTGAACAGTGTTGTTTTGCAGGCTGTTCTGCAGTCCAGCAGGGGTCTGTTGCATGGCAGGGTTGCTGCGCAAGCGGTCGAGAGCTTCCTGTTTTTTCTCGGCGGCCAGGTTTTCCCAGCGATTGCGCAACTTTTCTCTTTCTTCTTCAGGAAGATCATTAAACCACTGGTATTTATTTCGCATCGCCTGTTTTAATTCAAGCGGCAGGTCGTGAAACTCTTTCATGCGCTGGCGCATTTTGGCCTTTTCTTCAGGCGAGGTGTTCTTCCATTGCTGCAGCCGATTCTTTGCCTGTTCTCTCTGTCCCGGCGTCATCTCATTCCAGCGCGATGCACCTGTAATCAGGCGTTGTCTGCGTTCGTCTGGAATATTCTCCCAGCGGTCTTCAAGGTTTTTCAGTACAGCCTGTTGCTCTTGATTCAGCTGGTCCCAGTCAGTCGCGGCATAGTCAGCATTGGCTGATATGACGACTGAAAAGTAGAGTAAGCCTGTAAGGGCGATGTGAGTAAGCGTTTTAATCATTTTCTTTACCATTGCTGTTCTCGGCAAATATCATGTTCAGTTGTATCGGGTCGATCCACTGGCCATCCAGTGGCTCGAACTCGGCAATAAATTCAAGCAGCTCTGCATCAGGCAATTCTTTTGCAGTTTGTTGTTCGTCAACCTGCTTGTTGTCTGCAAAGGCGACTGGCGGCAATAACAAAAGCAATAAGAGTGTTATTGTCCTAGCTCGCATGTTCTTCCTCGATCATCCACGCAACAAAATCAAGCTCCTGTATAAGTTCAAAGTCTTCATTGGCTATGATCATCTCGAAATCATCCGTATTCATCTGTTGAATATTCGAGGTCGAAAAAAACTGCCAGCCATTGATGACAGTGACAAGCAGGACGGCAAAGGCTGCTGCTTTCAACCACTGCGGATTAAACAGGCGCGGCTTCTCTGCCAGCGCCAGGGCGCGATGCCTGGCCTGGTTCAGGCGCGATAATGTGTGTGCGTCGAGGTGTTCAATACTCTCGTCGAGTGACTTGATCACTGATTCCTGTATAACCTTATTCATGTCTGTGTCATGTTTATCGCTCATGCAATATATGCCTCAAGAGTCTGTTTGAGTGCTTTTGTTGCACGTGAATAATGTGTTTTTACGCTACCCTGGCTGCAGCCCATGGCTTTAGCCGTTTCCTTTACGTCAAATCCTTCCCACGCGCGCAACAGAAATGCCTGTTGTTGTCGAAGCGGCAACTGCCCGATTGCATTCAGGGTAACGCCCATGAGCTGTTCTTTATTTGCGCTGCTGTCAGGCGGCAATGAAACCCTGTCCGCTGCCTGCTGTATTGGATCATAGCTGTCATTTTCATCTTCATAGCCGGTACGCAGCCAGCTGAATACTTTGTTATGTGTACGAGAGCGTCGATACCTGTCCCTGATCTTGCTTTGCAGGATTCTGTGAAACAATGGGCCCCAGTCAGCCTCGCTTTTATGACTGTAATTTTTTACCAGTGACAACATGGCGTCCTGAACAATGTCCATGGCCTGGTCCGGGTTGCCGGTGGCGATTTCGGCCATGCGAAAGGCGCGTTTCTCAACGCTTGCCAGAAATTGGTCTAATGCCTGACGGTTATCCAGGATGTTGGCCTCATTACACGTGTTAAAAATTTTCTGCCCCAGAATCAGTGCAGGGTTACCGGATATACTCTGATACCCGGTTGCATCGCAAAAAGCGCATTTTAACATTGGTAATGAGTTCAGCATGTCTATGTGTTGTTTTCCTTGTTTCACCATCAAAAGCAATAAACAGTAGTCGGCTCTCCTCCCAATGCTGGCGGAAGCGAGAAGCACAAACGGTAGTCATCGCTCGTATGTACTATTTAACGCGCGGGTAGGAGATTGGTTGACAGGGGGGAGGTAAGCTTATGATTGGTATTGGATTTTTTGATGTTGGAAGTATCTGGTTACGACCCGAGAAAGATGCAATTGTCATTCCCGCGAAAGCGCGTTGCTGTCAGGAATAAGATCGTCATGCCTGCGGAGGCAGGCATCCAGAGTCCTTTTTATTACACTATCAGAGCAGTTTAGTAACCGGATAGATTTCATTTCGCCCTGATGGCGAGTTACTTTTCGTGAATTGCGCACATCCCTGTGCTCCACCCTTTGGGCTGCTACGCGTGCAAATTTGCTCCAGGCAACAGTCAACAGCGAAAGAAAAGTAACCAAAAGAACGCCGCCCCGATCAATTTTCCCTGCGGGTTCCCTCACCATTCGCCTTTGCCAACGGGCCGTCCTGACTCGCCGTCCGGACTCGACAGGACTAAATTCGACATCCCTGTCGGCCATCTTTTTATTTTTTTGGCCCTACCAAAGCTGAATGCCTCGGCAAACTTCAAGGGGATGTATAGTTCTTCGATTGGCTGAATCAATTACTCAGGCCGTTGAAACCTCATCCAGCAACTTGGCATATCTTTCTACAGGCAATCTCGGCCCAAACTGCTGTACAACATGTGATGCCGCCAGGCTTGCCAGTTTGCCGGCATCTGCTGTCGAGTAACCATGAGTTATGCCATACAGGTAAGCGCCTGCAAACATATCGCCCGCACCATTGGTATCAACGGCCTTTATCGTAAATGGATCAATTTTATGGGGCTGTGTTCCGTCATATATCAGCGCGCCTTTCGAGCCCAATGTAATAGCAAAGCTGCGGGCAAAGGTTTTAATGACTTCAATTGCATCATCAATCGAGTTCTTGCCGGTATAGGTCAGCGCTTCAGACCCGTTGCAGAACAGCATATCAATCCCATCACCGATGGTTTCTGTTAATTCTTTGTGAAAGTACTCAACGATTGCAGGGTCGGAAAAAGTAAATGCAGTTTTTACGCCATTGGCTTCTGCAATTTTACGAGCATGTATATTGGCTTCTTTTGCGGACGGTGATGTCACCAGGTAGCCTTCCATATACAGATATTCCGATTCTTTTATATGGCTGTCGCTGATTTCGTTTACCGATAGTTCGGAAGATATTCCAAGATAGGTATGCATGGTGCGTTCAGCATCGGGTGTAACCATCACAAGGCACTTTCCCGTGATGCCGTTGGCATGGGTGCCATTGACGTTGGTGTCTACACCCGCTTCTTTAAGATCGTGCAAATAAAAGTGTCCAAGATCGTCATCGGCAACCTTGCAGGCATAATACGATGAACCGCCCATTGCGCTGACGGCAATCAGGGTGTTTGCGGCCGAGCCACCACTGGCACGGTTGCCTTCAAAGGCATCCAGGTGCGCCATCAGGCGATGCTGCTCTTCTTCATCGACCAGTGTCATAACGCCCTTGTCAATTTCCATTAGGTTCAAAAAGCCGTCTTCAACCTCAAATTCCATGTCAACCAGGGCATTACCAAGCCCGTACACATTGTATTTCTTCATCAACTAGACCTTGCGTTCATTATCACTCGGGGCGTATTGTCACATACATGGCCCGCAAGGTCATGTGGTCTGCTGTCAGGCACCTGTGTGGACCTTGAATTCATAAAAGCCTGGGAGGACTATGGTTGGCACAATAACATTACCGCTCTGGTTGTTCGTCCTTATCGCCGTGTTTGCCGCGGTTATGGTGCTGGACCGTTTCCTCATGCCCGGCATGCGTTGGTATTTTCGACGGCGTGTTAATCGCGTTATTGATGAAATCAATACACGGCTGGATGTAGAAATACGGCCATTGCAAATCACCCAGAGAAAAGCGCTGATCGAACGCCTGGTTTACGATGAAAAAGTCCTTGATGCAATCAAGCAAACTGCACAGGAAAAAGGCATGCCGGCTTCAGTCGTGCAGGACAAGGCAAGAAAGTATGCCAATGAAATCACCCCGGCTTTCAACGCCTACATGTACTTTCGTATTGGCTACTGGATATCAAAAAAACTGGCGCGGCTGATATACAGGATGCGTGTTGGTTTTTTTGATAATCACGAATTGAGCAAAGTCGACCCGGAGTCAACTGTTGTGTTTGTGATGAACCACCGCAGTAACATGGACTATGTGCTGGTTTCATTTCTGGTGGCGGAGAAGACGGCGCTTTCATATGCCGTTGGCGAGTGGGCACGTATATGGCCGCTGCAATCCTTGATTAAATCGATGGGTGCTTTTTTTGTACGAAGGAATTCGGGCAACCCACTCTATCGCCGCGTGCTTGAGCGTTATGTGAACATGTCTACACGTGCAGGTGTTTGTCAGGCCGTGTTTCTGGAAGGCGGCCTGAGTAAGGACGGCGCCTTGCGAGGCCCGCGTCTTGGCTTCCTGGATTATATGTTGCGTGATTTTCATTCTGATACGGATAGAGATATCACTTTCATACCGGTCGGCATCAACTATGACCGCGTGATCGAGGACAGGAGCCTGGTGCGCAAGCTTGATGATGATGCTGAAAAGCGCAGCAAATGGTTCGTGTTTAAAACGACTGTTCGATTTATCGTAAAAACATTGTTACTTCCAAGGAAAATGCGACTGCGCCGTTTTGGTTATGCAAATGTTAATTTCGGTAGCCCGGTTTCTGCAAAAGCATATTGCGAGCAGAACAAGCTGGAGTTTGTTCACCTGGAGCAGGAGCCGAGATTTGAGCAGGTTTCAAAACTGGCGGATAAGCTCATGCTGGAGATTAGAGCAGCCATACCCATTACGCCGGTCGCATTAATGTCTGAAATTATTCTTGCAAACAGGCATGCCTGGAAAAGCGAGCTTGAACTCAAGGTGCAGGCGCTGAAAAGAATTGAAGTGTTAAAAAAACAGGGCGCGCCAATCCGGATTTCATCAAATACAACAGAGAGCATTCTCAGCGGTGCGCTGGATATTATCGATGGCAGAGGCTGGCTTGATACACAGGATAACCTGTATAAGGCCAGGGAGGATTCAATAGTGATGCTTCAGTATTATGCCAACTCGATAGCGCACTGGCATGATTTGAATATTAAAAAGTAATTAGCCGCAAATAACGCGAAAGACGCAAAAGAAATATAGTTTTAAAAACTAAAATAATCTTCAGTAGTCAGGATTTGATCTGACAGACAGTGACATATTAACCCAAACTCAGACTATGATTTTTGTCAGTACAACCAGGATTGGGTTAATAGAAAAGGCAATAGATATTTACTCTCGCAGAGGCGCAGAGAAAGCAAAGGAAGATGAAGATAACGATGCTGTCTTTGCAAAAAATTCATGTCACCTCTGCGCTCTCTGCGTCTCTGCGAGAAAAAAGGATGTTAAGGCGGGTTTATCGGCCAAGCGACAACATGCAGCAACTATCAGATTAAGTCGCGACCAGCACAAATAATCTTTGCGCCTTTGGCGTTGTTTGCGGCTAAACAGCTTTATTAAAGGATGATTATTTCTCCAGCCGGGCGATAATCCTGTTTCTTCGCTTTTCGGCTTCAATGAAGATGCGTTTGATTTGCGGGTATTTGTTTTTGATGAGCTTGTCCATTTCGGCAACGGCTATTTCTATCTCTTCTGCTGTCAGTTCATCATGAAAATCAATACTGATATTTGCCAGTACAAAATCGGGACCCATGTGCATCGTCAGCACTTCATTGACGTGTTCGGTTGATGTATGGGTTTTCAGGATGGACCTGATGCCGTCGATTACATGCCGGTTAGCGCTTTCGCCAATCAACAGCCCCTTGGTTTCATGAGCCAGCCAGATAGCGGTGCCAACCAGTATCAGGCCGATGATGACTGAAGCAGCGCCATCGAAATAGAGATAACCTGTCCATTGCGTGAGCGCGATTCCAATAAAAGCCACTAACAGCCCCAGCATCGCTGCGCTGTCTTCGAATAGTACGACAAAGATTGACGGGTCTTTGGCGCGTTGTACTGCTTCGATATAACCATGCCTGCCTTTAACACGGGAGAATTCACGAAATGCAAAAAACCAGGCGGCACCTTCGAATAGCATGGCAAGGCCTAGCACAACATAGTTGATCATCGGGTTGGTGATGGGTCCCGGGTGACGTATATGCTGTATGCCTTCGTATATCGAGATTCCACCGCCGAGTGCGAAAATCAGGATGGCGACGATGAAGCTCCAGAAATATATTTCCTTGCCATGGCCAAAGGGGAAGTGCTCATCCGCGGGTTTTTTCGCCTGCTTCAGGCCATGAAGCAGCAATACCTGGTTGCCGGTATCGACCAGTGAGTGGATGCCTTCAGACAGCATGGCGGAGCTGCCGGTAATAAATGCCGCGGTAAATTTTGTTATCGATATAAGTGTATTGCCGATAAGCGCCGCGATGATGACTTTGGTTGTGCCTGAGGCCATTGAATATTTTCCTTTAGATTAATATTGGCATGTTGGCATGTTGGCATGTTGGCATAAGGCTATGCTGTTCAATGCGAGTTGCCTGCAAGGATTCGCTTATGCATGCCTGCGAAACACCGTGGGCAGGTCGGGATATGGCCAGGTCGTCCCCGGCGTTTACTGTTTGTCGTCAAACAGTGTTACTTGTCTATCGGTTTCACTTCTTTTCATGAATAAAGTCCACAGTGCGCCTCGATCAGTACCACCATCATCATCAAGCTTTGCGCCTGCGACAATATCTATTGTGCCATCAAGGTCAAGATCGCCAGGATTAGCGAGGGCGCTGCCAAATTGCGTGCCATCTGTGAGAGTGCCGGTGAAATTGCCGGAGACGCTGGAGATTTTCGATTCAGAAATAATTCCGCCATCGCTTTCCATGAACATGATCCAGACAGCGCCGCGATTGTTGCCGCCATCATCGTCCAGGTCCGCACCCGCGGCGATATCGATGATACCATCGCCGTTAACGTCACCGAGCCCGGTCACAGAGCTGCCAAAGTGATCGCTGTCATCAAGGCCGCCGTTAAAGTTGCCGTCTGTTTCGGAAATCTTTTGTTCAAATCGAACGGTGTTGTCAGCATTCATCAATAAAACCCAGACAGCACCACGGTCTACGCCGCCGTCATCGTCGCCGATCGCGCCCACGGCAATATCCTCGATACCGTCCGCATCGAGATCACCGATGCCGGCGATCGAGCTGCCGAAAAAGTCGCTGTCATCGAGTGTTCCGGTGAAATTGCCATCACGATCTGACACCTTTTGAAAGTTATTGACCGTACCATCTGCGGCTAAAGATAAAATCCAGATCGCCCCGCGATCGGTGCCGCCGTCATCATCGCCGACCGCACCGACGGCGATCTCCGGTAACAGGTCATTATTCAGGTCACCGATGAACGCAATCGCAGTGCCGAACTGATCATTGTCCTGCAGAACGCTGTTGAAAAAGCCTGCGTTGTCGGATATTTTTTGCGAGAACTGCACGGTGCCGTCGGTATTCAGGAACAGTATCCACACGGCACCGCGGTCGGTACCGCCGTCATCATCCAGCGGTGCGCCCACGGCGATATCCAGGATGCCGTCGCCATTCAGGTCGCCGAGTTCGGCAACGGCGCTGCCGAAGCGGTCGTTGTCATCGAGCCCGGCCTGGAGCAGGGCCGTGAGTCTGCCTTCGCTGTCCGAGATCTTCTGGTCAATATCCACCGTGCCGTCATCATTCATGAACAGTATCCAAACAGCGCCACGGTCGGTGCCGCCGTCATCATCCAGCGGTGCGCCGACGACCAGGTCGGTAACAGCGTCGAAATCCAGGTCACCGATGTTGGCAACGGCGCTGCCGAACTGGTCGTTGTCTTCGAGCACGCCCTCAAAATTGCCGGCCGTGTCAGATACCTTCTGCACTGAGTCGAGGCCTGTGGTAATTGTTGTCTCCGTACAGCTACGGCCCGAAAGCGCCAACCAGGCGAACAGGATAAATACAATCTTTTGTGACTTGTTTAAACGCATAAGTTATGACTGTATGACATCCAGGGCTGAGATAAGTTTATCAATATGCGCATGGCTATGTGTAGCCGAAAGTGTGATGCGCAAGCGGGCGGTGCCTTCGGGCACAGTTGGCGGGCGAATTGCGGTGACCAGTATGCCCTGTGCCAGAAGCTGTTCGCTGACAGCAACCGTGGTTTGGGTATCGCCGATAATGACTGGCTGGATTGCCGTCTGGCTGTTCGTCAGTTCAATACCCAGTTGATCACAACAGCTTGTGAAATAATGAATGTTGTTTTTCAGCCGGCCGCGTAATTCCGGGTGTGATTTGATGATGTCCAGGCTGGCGCGCGTGGCTTCAGCCACCGCGGGGGGTGACGCGGTGGTATAAATATAGGTGCGGGCTTTTTGAATCAGGGTTTCAACCAGTTCATCGCTACCGGCAATGAATGCACCGGCCGTACCCAGGGCTTTGCCCAGGGTGGCCATGTAGATGGGGACGTCGGCTGTCGCAACACCGTGGTGTTCCAGTGTTCCGCGTCCATTGGCGCCGAGCACGCCAAATCCATGGGCGTCATCAACCATAAACCAGGCGCCATGTTTCTGGCATATATTTGCCAGCGCGGTGATTTCTGCAATATCGCCATCCATGCTGAATACGCCATCAGTTAACACCAGTTTTTCGCCGGATGTTCTGCTGGCGAGCTTCGTATCCAGGTCTTCAGCCGCGTTATGCTGATAACGCATCATGCGCGCACCCGAAAGCAGGCCGCCATCAAGCAAGGATGCGTGGTTCAGGCGGTCTTCGAGTACGGTATCGCCCTTGCCGACCAGTGCCTGTGCCAGGCCGAGGTTTGCCATGTATCCGGTGGAGAATAGCAGGGCCCTCGGGTAACCGGTGAATTCAGCAAGCGCCTGTTCAAGTGCGTGGTGCGCGCGGGAGTGGCCGTTGATCAGGTGTGCAGCGCCGCTGCCCGCGCCGTAATGTTCAACGCCTTTAATGAATGCAGCTTTGACCTCGGTATGGTTGGCCAGGCCGAGGTAGTCATTGCTGCAAAAGCTGATGACCTGTTTGCCATCGATGATCATCTCGGGCTGCTGCGGCCCGTCACTGATGCGGCGTTTGCGATAGAGGTGGTTAGCTTTACGCTGGTGCAGCTCTTTGTTTAGATCTTTCAAAATAATTTCACCGCAAAGTACGCAAAGTGCTATTTTATATTTACTATTACCGTGTGCAGCCAGTTTTTTAACGAGGCATTAGCGCCTGCATTTATTACCAACAGAAGTATTCTTTGCGAACTTTGCGCCTTTGCGGAAAACAAAACAAATCAAGCAGTTGCGGCCGTGTCCAGATCTTGTGTTGCTGTATCAGCAGTGTTGATGCCCAGTTTGTCGAACAGGATGCGGTCGTGGTTCTCGTCAGGGTTGGAGGTTGTTAGCAGCTTGTCACCGTAGAAAATGGAATTGGCGCCGGCGAAGAAACACAATGCCTGCATCTCGTCGCTCATTTCGCTGCGGCCGGCTGACAGTCTGACCCATGATTCGGGCATGAGGATGCGGGCGACTGCAATCGTTCTGACAAAGTCGAGTGCATCGAGTTTCTCAACACCGTGCAAGGGCGTGCCTTCGACCTGTACCAGCATGTTAATCGGCACGCTTTCCGGATGTTTAGGCAGGTTGGCGAGTTGCTGCAACAGCGAGATGCGGTCTTCTTGCTGCTCACCCATGCCAACGATACCGCCGCAACAGACATTGATGCCGGCATCGCGTACATGCTCCAGGGTATCGAGCCTGTCTTCGTAAGTGCGGGTGGTGATGATGTCACCGTAGTATTCCGGCGAGGTATCCAGGTTGTGATTGTAGTAATCCAGCCCGGCCTGCTTCAATCTCTGTGTCTGCTGCTGTGTCAGCATGCCCAGGGTGACACAGGTCTCCAGGCCCAGCGCATGTACTGCCTCGACCATTTCGATGACCTTGTCCAGGCTCTTGTCGGTCGGATTGCGCCAGGCCGCGCCCATGCAGAAACGGCTGGCGCCGTTGTGTTGTGCAGCCCGGGCTTTTTCCACGACTTCTTCGAGAGGCAACAGGCGCTCGCGCTCAAGCTCGGCGTCATTACGCGCACTCTGCGAGCAGTAGGCGCAGTCTTCAGGACAGGCGCCGGTCTTGATGCTGAGCAGGGTGCTGACCTGGACATGATTCGGGTCGAAATGCCGTCGATGCAGGCTATGTGCCTGAAACAGCAAATCATTGAACGCTAAATCAAACAGGGTGGAGATTTCGGATTTGGTCCAGTCGTGGCGCAGGGAATTCATACGTATCGGCTAATTGAGTACAATGGGTGCCTATTCTACATGACATGGAGTGATCATGAATATGGACGTTCCCAGCTACAGTGCCGGCCTGATTCGGCGTCTGATCAGCACTGTTTACCCGCCCCGGTGTGTTTTATGCGGCTCTCCCGGTTTTAGTGACATGGACATCTGTAAAGTCTGCTACCACGACTTGCCGTGGATCGAATCTGCATGCACGCAATGCGCAATTCCGTTGACCAAACACAGCGGTGATCATCTCAAGTGTGGTCGATGCCTGAAAAAACCACCGCTATTCGACCAGGCTGTCAGCCTGTTCAGTTATGAAAAAGAGACGGTCACCTTGATCCACCAGCTCAAGTTCAACGAGAAACTGGCGAATTCAAGATTATTGGGCAGTATGCTTGCCGACGTCATCGATAAAAAAGGTGTCGAGCTGCCTGATTGCATTTTACCGGTGCCGCTATATAAAAAACGTTTAAGGCAGCGTGGCTACAACCAGTCAATAGAACTGGCCCGGCCCGTTGCGAACACATTTAATATACCGCTGGATTTACAATCAGTTAAACGTGTACGTGATACACAATCACAAACGGGGCTGGATAAACAACAGCGCAGAAAAAATATTCGTGCCGCTTTTGAAGTCATTGAACCATTATGTGTAAAACACGTAGCCATAGTTGATGATGTTGTAACCACGGCATCTACTACGAATGAACTGGCGCGCACCCTGAAAAGAGCAGGGGTCAGCCGCGTCGATGTGTGGAGCATCGCCAGGGCTATATGAAGCCGATGTCAGCAAGCATAACAAGGCTTATATTGAACGCGCTGTCAGAATTCATATGTGGAATTGTGCAGAATCAGCTGCGCGGCAGCTACAGCTCGATCTGAGTTGCAGCTATGACTATTCAGCATCCAGCGTGTCTACTAGGTCGCTTACTGCAACCGTTGCACGCAAACGTGCCATCAACATGTACAAACCGCCCAGTTTTCGGTGAAGAAATAGCACGCCGGTTGGAGGCAGGCGCCAGAATTTATCGTGCAAACGCATCTGCA
>Ga0316189_10005317_pt1 | contig 12340 bp, 11 predicted proteins | sample LowCovwburrow_MG_FD_204930 | JGI IMG/M metagenome (GOLD analysis project Ga0316189, IMG submission 204930) | Coastal sediment microbial communities from Maine, United States - Lowes Cove worm burrow | ecosystem: Environmental > Aquatic > Marine > Coastal > Sediment | place: USA: Maine... | reverse complement strand
CAAAGACCGTTTCAAATCCGGACACCACCTGGCGCAGCGGTATGCGCGCCCCGGCAGCCGGGCTCCATATCTGCAAGTCGCCCATGCTGTCTATGTTGGATCGCTCACGCTCCTCGGCACGCAGAATGATAGGCAGGAGTAAATCACCTTCACGGTAGACGCCCACCGTCCTGCCCTGAAAACCGTCGAGCAGGGTGTTGGCAATATCGGGACGGGTAATACCGTTCAGATTCGCCTGCATCTCGGCCAGCACCGGTCGCACCATCTTGACGCGCTGTCGCCAGTCCGTGCGAATTGCCTTGGCATCGTGGTCCGCGCGGAAGATTGCCACGGTCTGTTCGGCAAGCCCGCGCAATACGTTACGATCCGGCCCGCTTAATCGCGCCTGAATCTTGCCGGTACTGCCCGGCCCCAGCTGGAATTTGGAGGTATAACCCAGCATGTCTTCATAGTTACTGTTGAGGTAATCCTCCACCTCCAGCGCCAGGGTATCCAGCAGCTCGGTGGACTCGACATCCACCACCAGCTGCGCATAGGCACTGTTGAGTTTTTCCGGACTGTAGGTCAGTAAAAAGCGCAAACCGCCCTTGCCCACCAGGGAAGTTACATGGGTAACCCCCTCCAGCCCGAGTATATACTGTTCGACTTCCGCCACGACCTTGACTGTTTCATCAATGTGTGTCCCCTGCGGGAGCCAGATATCGACCATAAACTGCGGGCGTGTAGACGGCGGAAAGAAGCTCTGCTTGACAAAACCAAAGCCCCACAGGGAGGTGACAAACAAGGCAACCACCAGCGCAAGCGTGACATACTTCATTCGAATCGCCGCCTGCAGGAATTTTTTATACAGCGAGTAGATACCACCACTGTAGGGGTCGTTTGCGGTTTCCCCCTGCTTTACCGGCTGCTGTTTCAGAAACATCACGCACAACAGCGGCGTCAGCGTGACCGCCGTGACCCAGCTGAGTAGCAACGAAATCATGACCACCTGGAATAGCGAGCGGCAAAACTCACCGGTATTATCCTGCGAGGTGCCAATCGCCGCGAACGCAAGAATCGCAATCACGGTGGCTCCCAGCAGTGGGATCGCGGTCTGTTTGACCACCTCGATAGAACCCTGCTTCGCATTGACGTTCCTTTCCAGACGCACCAGCACGCCATCCACAACAACAATGGCATTATCCACCAGCATACCCAGTGCAATAATCAGCGCGCCCAGGGAAATACGCTCCAGTGCAATTTCCATAGGTGCCATAAAGATGAAGGTGCCGGCAATCGTCACCATCAGTACGAAACCGATCAGTAAGCCGCTGCGCAGCCCCATAAAGAACAGCAGCACGACAATCACGATGGCCACCGCCTGCAGCAGGCTGATCACAAAACCACTAATGGCGAGCGTCACAGCCTCCGACTGCAGTGATACGATGCCGGCATCTATGCCGACAGGAAGCTGTCCGCGCAGTCCCTGCAAGCGCCGCTCAAGCGCCTCGCCCATCTTGACAACATTACCGCCAGCCACCGTGGATATGCCAAGGCCAATCGCTGTCTTGCCGTCGTAGCGGATCAGGTGATCCTGCGGTTCCAGATAGCCACGCCTGACATTGGCCACGTCGCGCAAATAGATCTGCTCTTCGCCACCACTGCTGATCAGGATAGACTCAAATTGCTTGACCGTGTTCACCTCACCGGTCGGGTTGATGGTGATGAATTCAGTACCTACCTTGACCCGGCCTGCGTCAGTGACGACGTTCTTCTGCCGCAGTTCAGCAATGATGGCATCGTCAGAAACCCCCAGTTGTGACATGCGATCGCGGTTAAGTTCGACATACACCGCCTCAACGCGTTCACCGAAGGTGTCAATCTTGCCTACATCCTCTACCAGCAACAGCTCCCGGCGCAGTAGATCGACAACATCCTTGATTTCTGCATAGCTGTAACCGTCGCCGTGAACTGCTACAAAAATGCCGTACACATCACCATAGTCGTCCACCACGATGGAGGTACCTGCTCCCGGTGGCAACTCGTTCTGAACATCGCCAATCTTGCGGCGCAATTCATCCCAGACCTGTTGCAGGGCCTCCTTCTGGTACTTGTCTTTTATGGTGACCGTAATGGTCGACAGCCCACGGTCGGACTTAGACTCAATAAATTTAAGCTGCCCCATTTGTTGCGCAGCCTTTTCCAGGCGGTCAGTTACCTCCTCCTCAACTTCAGCAGCTGAAGCACCCGTATAGGGCGTAATGATGAGCGCCTCCTTGATGGTGAACTCCGGGTCTTCCAGGCGACTTAAACCTTCGTAACTGAGCAGGCCGGCGCCGAGCATAACCAAAGTCAGAACCAGTGTAATAACTCGCCGCTCAATTGAGAATTTTGCAATATTCATAGGAGACTTATAGACGCTTATTTTTCAAGCGGACGGACTTTCATGCCTTCTTGCAGGTGCGCCACACCACTGATGGCAATCCGGTCACCGGCATTCAGACCGCTCTTTATTTGAACGTCAGAGCCCGAAATTTCACCCAGCGTTACCGTTGCGCGTGATACTTCCATGGTATCTGCGTGTACACGCCAGACATAAGCATTGCCATTCTCATCTGCAGCAACGGCGACTGCCGGAATCAACATTTCAGTCGTGTCTTGCGAACCTCCCATACCGTATTCATGGCCTAACAGCACCACCCGTGCAGTCATGCCCGGCAGAATGTTAATTGCCGGCGGGTTTTCAAACGTAAAGGTGGCTTTATAGGTGCGTGTCACCGGATCAGCGGTGGTGGTAAATGACTTCAAGCGGGCCGGAAACATGTTTCCCGGAATGGAACTGATAGCAATCTTCGGCTTCATCCGCTCGGTGCGTTGCGCCAGTGACAAGCCCGGTTTCATGCGAACGAAATCACGCTCGGGGACATTGACATCAATTTCCAGGGTCGTTGTATCCTGAAAGATCAGGATTGGCTCTTTTGCCTGTACATTCTGAAAGTTTTCAGCAAGTTTGCTGGCCACAACACCTGGATACGGCGCCCTTAAAACTGTGTCATCCAGCGCCTTTTGCGCCTTGACCAGGTCCTGCTCCGCCACCATGATATCGCGTTCGGTTTTATCGACCTCGGCCTGTGAACCCGCACCCTGCTCGAAAATTTTCTTTGCGCGCACATAGGCCGAACGCATTGCCTTGCGGTTCGCCACTGCGGCATCCCGGGCCGCCTCATAGTCTTTCGGATCCAGCCGGGCAAGCACATCGCCCTCGTTCGCCTCAAGACCGTCTTCTATGGGCAGGTCGATTATCTTGCCCTGCACCTCGAATCCCAGTTCGACATCACGCATGGCCGTCACCTTGCCCGGAAACTCCAGGGTGGACGCAGCTTCATTCACCCCAATGGTCATTATCTTCACCGGCCTCGCCGGAGCTGCCAGCTCCGGTTCCGGTGCCTTGCCACAGGCACCCTGCAACAGCATGAGAAACACGACCAGCAGATAGTTAATTGAGCGATGTTGCGTTGTTCTCATTATATTTTTCCATTACTAACATAAGACGACCAGGGCGCTACCGACACATAATCACCAACTTGCAGCCACAGGTAACGATTGTAGCGCGATTTGTTCAGCACATAGCAAAACCATGCCGGTTTGGAACATCACAATTTTTCGGCTTTTAACTGCTGGCGCAGTTCAGACACTTCCTCGATCAGCTCGAGAGCCAGCGCCGCACCGGCCAGGTTGACTTCAAGGTCACGTTGCAAGCGTACTACAGTGGTAACGCGTGACAGGCAACTACCGGTAAACTGCCATTGGGTCGCCACCTCACCCTGTGGTTCTATAATGCCATAGTCAATCATATCGGCAATTAATTCTGCATGCACATCGCAGGCCCTGCACAAATCAGCCAGCGTGAACATTTGATCATCATCAACCAGGGTGGCTATCATCAGCTCGTGAGATTCCTTCATGCCCCTACTCCCATGTGGCTGCGCGGATTGAAATCGAGCTCACTCTGCATCTGCTGATAAAGTTTTTTGGCCTGCTCAGTATTGGCTTTCGGCAGGGCAATCTGCAAGACGACATACAGGTCACCCGGCTGCTTTGCCGGAATGCCCCGGCCCTTGAGGCGCATCTTTTTGCCCTGCGCAGAACCGGCAGGCACCTTGAGATCGACGACACCTTCAGGGGTTGGCACTTTAACCGTAGCGCCCAGCGCGGCTTCCCAGGGTGTAATCGGCAGATCAAGATACAGGTCATGCGCCACGGCACGGTACAGGGGATGTGGTTTGAAATCGATTTCCAGGTACAGATCGCCCGCACCGGCCCTGCCTGCGCCCGGGTCACCCTGTCCGGCGAGCCGAATTTTCTGCCCTTCGCGCACACCCTTGGGTATCTTTATATTAAGTGTGCGGGTGCGCGTGGTGACGTGACCGTCTGCTGTCAGCTCGGGCACCTGCAACGTGATTGCACGCGTTGCCCCCTGGAAACTGTCTTGCAGATCCACCAGTATTTTTGCATGCCTGTCCTGTCCCCGGGCATGAAATCCACCTGACCTGCCAGCCCCGGGTGCCGCACGCGCCTGACCAAATAGCGTCTCGAAGAAGTCACTGTAATTAGCTGATTCTCCAGCAGTAAATCCACCGCCACTGAACTCAAAACCGGCATCCCAGTCAGGGGGGGCGTTAAAATCCTGCCCTCCCTGCCAGTTGGCGCCCAGCTGGTCATAGGCGGCACGTTTTTCCGGGTCCTTTAAAACCTCATAGGCTTCGCCCAGTAATTTGAAGCGCTCCTCGGCATCCGACTCCTTGCTGACATCCGGGTGATATTTACGGGCAAGCTTGCGGTAGGCTCGTTTTATTTCATCCTGGGTGGCTTCGCGAGCCACACCCATCACCTCGTAGTAGTCCTTGAATTCCATAATATAATCAATCCTGTCGGGTCGAATTCATTCGACCGCCTGTTGGCCGAATAAATTCGGCCCTACAAAAATCCCGTTCATTTTATCTGTCCTTCTATCCGCAGACCGGCCGCATAAATTCGGCCCTGCAAAAATCACTTTCATTTTATCTGTCCTTCTATCCGCAGACCGGCCGCATAAATTCGGCCTTGCAATGAATACCTTTTATTTGGTCTGCCCTTCTAACCGCTTGATCTCGTCTTGCCTCACATCTCGCGCTATCCCATGACTTCGTAGTAGTCCTTGAATTCCATACTATGACCAACCCCGTAGGGTCGAATTCATTCGACCGCCTGTTGGCCAAATAAATTCGGCCCTGCAATGAATACCTTTTATTTGGTCTGCCCTTCTAACCGCTTGATCTCGTCTTGCCTCGCATCTCGCGCTATCCCATGACTTCGTAGTAGCCCATGAATTCCATAGTATGACCAAACCCGTAGGGTCGAATTCATTCGACCGCCTGTTGGCCGAATGAATTCGGCCCTGCAAAAATCCCGTTCATTTTACCTGTCCTTCTATCCGCAGACCGGCCGAATGAATTCGGCCCTACAATACAAATCTTTCATTTAAATCTGGCCTTCTATCCACTGCAGCAGCTGAGGCAACTGCATGGCACCCGATTGCCGGGTAATTTCATGACCATGCTTGAACAGTATGATGGTCGGGATGCTGCGAATCGCATATTTACCTGCCAGCTGCTGTGACTCCTCGGTATTCAGCTTTGCCAGTCGCACACGGGGTTCCAGTTCACCGGCCGCCTGTTCATATGCCGGTGCCATCATGGTACAGGGACCACACCAGGGCGCCCAGAAATCCACCACTATCGGGATGTCATTACGCATCAGCTGCTGGCTGAAGTTGCCTTCATGCAGGTCCAGTGGATGACCGGTAAACACCGGCTGCTTGCATTTGCCGCACGATGGACGGTCAGTGAGGCGTGCAGCCGGAATCCGGTTTACAGTATTGCAGTGCGGGCAAACAATATTGGTTGTCTGTGTCATGTCAGTATCCGTACGCTGTTCTAATCATAGTATATAAACATGCCCGATCAAGCTCACGGGCAATCATAATTACTGTGTAGCAACCGGCTCCATCCGCCTGGACATGGCATACAGGGCAATGCCATCGAACAAAAAGCTCACACCAATCAGCAACCCGATAATCCAGGAAGCGCCCATAGGCCAGTTAAGCATCACTACTATCCCCAGGGCAAAAGACAACACGCCGTCAAACATCATGAAACGCCAGCCATTTGCCGGTTTCAGCTCACGTGCCAGCGCGATGCCGGCAAAGCCGTCAAACAGGAAGTACAGTGCCAGCAACAGACCAATAACCGAAAGAATCACCGCCGGATGAAACAGGATCAACAGTGCCAGCGCCAGCAGCACGAAAGGCTTCAGCCACATCACCAGGCTGCGTGCACCGCTCAACCAGGCAATGGAGGCCAGCACTACGGCGCTGAGCAAAAACAGGCCGCCGATTAGCGTATTAATCGTCAGGCTGACAAGGTTTGGCAATAAAATACCCACCAGGCCAATGACGATCATGACAATACCGGTACGGCGTGCATTACTGGTAAATTGGTTTATATTTCCCGGCGAAGTGTCCAATAACATTCTCACAATCATCTGTCCCTTTTGTAATGCGTCCTGTTCCTTGTTAGCCGTCTGATCAGGCAGAAAATATAAAGCTGTCACAACTATAATAGAGAAAATCCTGTTCTCAAAATATCTGTTGCAGCGACCTGCCTGCCTGTTTGAAGATCGTGACGAAGCTTGCTGGCCTTGCCGGCCTGTTGCCGGCGTTGCGACTCGTCCAGGGCACGGTACAACATGTAATCCACAGCAACGCAAACCTCATCATCACTGCAGCTGACACAGGCGCCGCGTGGCGGACTGTTCCCCGCCACCGTAGTCGATTTCAGGATAGACCGCATAATTAACAATGAAGTCCAGTTTGGACAAGACGGGATGAAACGCAAACACCGGCGCTGGAACCAGACAAGCAAGAACGACCAGCACCACCACGTATAGCTGCGATTTACAATATAACGAATCGCCAGCCATGGTTACACGTGTTACGTTTCCATTGTGTGCACATCATTTGCTGGAATACTACTGATGCTCCACCAGCAGCATGCGCTTGTCAGTTTAAAACATGTAACGAACGGTACCCCCCAGAAACAGGATGTAATTGGTATCAAACTTGCCCTTGGTACGCACACCCTGCGAAGTCTGGTCGATACTGGCATCACCCACCAGGTAAAGCGTACTACCGAGCGAGAAAGCAAGGTTCTTCTCGCCATCCCAGGCATAGGCAAAGGACAACTTATAAAGCTCATCAAAAGGCAGATCCAGTGTGCGATCGCTGTCACTCACAGGTGAGCTTTCGTAGGCAAATCCGATACTGGTCGCATGCCCACTCTCGTGATGCGCCAGTGCAATACCCGCGTTCCAGGTATCATCAAACTTCCGGTCAAGCCTGATTTCCGGATTTAACGCCCCGCCCTCCAGTGCCAGTGTGTTCTGGCTGAATTTTGACCAGTCTTCCCAGCCGGCGCTCAGGAACAGCAGGTTCTTGTCATCCAGCCTGTATTTCAAACCCATCTTGGCTGTCTGCGGATTATCCCAGTCGATCTTAATATCATTCGCCCTGGGCTTGGGTACAGGCAGGTTCCAGTTATGAATTTTTACATCACCTTCAAGCTTAACGTCCATTTCGGCGCGATAGACCAGGCCCAGCATGGCACGATCCGTCAGGTTATAGGTCAGTCCCGCATACGGCTGGTAACCCCAGCATCTGCCTTGACAATTTTGAACTTGCCATCAGGCGCACCGACAGCGCTCTGGTTAAGAGCAACATCCTGATCAAAGCGGGTATAGACGATCGAGACGCCCGCACCGATGGAAAACTTGTCGTTGACCTTGAAGCCCAGCGCCGGCGATATACCCACCGCGCCCAGCTCGGCCATGGAAGTCGAGTAACGACCGGTAAAACCATCACCATAGTCGACGCCGCCACCCATGAGTCCCGCCGAAGAGATTCCAACACGCAGTCTGTCCGTCACCGCATTGACATAGAAAAAACTCGGAATCACCACGGCATTACCGGCATTACCGCCATCTCCCCCGTTGCCGGTTGACGCCTTTGAAGAATCAAACTCCACTTTCGGTGCGACTATCTGCAGACCCCCCAGCATCTCGCTTGAATCCAGCCCCGTCATGCCGGCCGGGTTGGACCAGGATGAATCGGCACTGATGTTGTTGGTCGGATTCGCCGCCCCGGCCGTTCCCAGGCTCAGTGGAGTACCCACCTCGGAAATATAGAATCCGGCTGCCAGCACCGATTGCATCGCCAGCAGGATCACGGCAGCCATCACAGATTTACAAATTTTTCCTGACCCAAAAGGCTTCATCATGTACTCCAAGGTGCTCTATTTGCCATTATCTTGCTTCTCCTTGTGAGGAAGAAGAACACGTTTATTAATGCGCTGCCTGGCGCAACGTTAGCGCAGCGTACAGGCGCCGAAGAGTACCACCGCAAAGCCATCACCGGCCGCCGTCATAACCATCTTGCCAGATGACTCGTTAATCGACATGGTCCAGCCGGCACCGTCCCTGACATCCTTGATACCGTCGTCAGCACCCTGCAGCATGAGTTTGCCGTCCAGGTGTTCTACACGTTCAATGGCTGTTGTGGCATCCGAACCGCTTTCGGGTGTGGCGCTGATTAGTTTGTTGCCGGTGTCGACCAGGAAAAAATCCGGCAGATTGACGCTGGCGGCAGTGACGGTTTCGCAATCCATGCCGGCAGTACATTCGGCGGCATACTGATTGGCGCATAACATGATATTTCCGCCATCAAAGGGTTCAGCCACTGAAACCGAGGAAAATCCCAGAGTGATGACAGCAAGGATGACTTGATGCGTTGTTTTACTCATATCTGCTCCCCTTACTTGACGGTATAACCGCGACCTTCCAGACAGGCTGAATAGGCACGGTTGTAATTATTGCGATTGTTGGCGTAGTTGGCTGACTCTTTGCGTTCCCAGTCTGAACGTTTTTGTTCATTTTTTGCGTTCTTGCTGCTTTGGCTGACGCCACCAACCAGGCCACCCGCAAGAGCACCGCGTTTGGCTGACTTGCTGCTGTCACCGAGTACGCCACCGAGAACGGCTCCACCCAGTGCACCGGTAATGGCACCGCCTGATTTTTTCTTGTCCTTTGGCGGCGCCGTTGAAGTCGTTGGCAGCGCCATAGGGTCAAAGCCGGTATCGTTCTTCGCCCAGCTGTAACACTCGAACTTGTCCTTTTCCTGCTGCTCTGCACTCTGGCCCTTGGCAGGGTATATATAAAGTTCCTGCGCCATTGACTCGCCGACAATCAACAGCGTCAGCGAACAACACGCCACGGCGGGTAATAAATGTTTCATTCCTGTCCTCCCGAATCTTGATGAAATGGTGACCATCTGACACTGGCAAATGTGACCAGGGTCACACGGCAACTGCCGGTCGGTGCACCCATATAAGGAGAATACCAGCTTTCCTGTAGATAGAAAGCACCTGCAAGACATAGAACCCGTTGATGATTTCGACGCCCGAATCCCTGCAACAGCCACGCTCGGTCCCGTCACTCCCAATACAACAAGGATTGGTGCATACTTTGCATCCACGGGCATTAAACGCATGGACAACGAACAGACATAACAGGAGCACGCACAATGATTCACCGCATTCAGGTACCACAAAAACGAACAACTCCAGCCACTGGCAAGCGGGTTCTTGCGGCCATGCTCGCCGCGACCCTGGCTCTGCCGGCCTGCACGACTACCAATCCCTACACCGGCGAAGAGGAGGTTAACAAAACCAGCAAGGGTGCCGGCATCGGCGCACTGGCGGGACTGGCAACGGCCATTCTCGTTGGCGGTGACCGCAAGAAACTCCTGCTCGGCGCAGGTATCGGCGCGCTGGCCGGTGGCGGGGTTGGCTACTACATGGACAAACAGGAAGACAAGTTGCGCGCGCAACTGCAGAGTACCGGGGTCAGCGTCACCCGTAATGGTGACAATATTATCCTCAACATGCCGGGAAACGTCACCTTCGCAACGGGTTCCAGCAACATCTCTGCCGATTTCTACCGGGTACTTGATTCAGTGGCACTCGTCATAAATGAATTCGAAAAAACCTACGTCGACGTCATCGGGCATACCGACAGTACCGGTTCACTGCAGCTCAACCAGACACTCTCCGAGGATCGCGCCAGCAGCGTGGCACGCTACCTTGAATCCCAGAAAGTCTTGCCGCAGCGTATCATCACAAAGGGTGCCGGACCTGCACAGCCCATAGCCTCGAATGACACACCCGCTGGACGCGCCATGAATCGACGCGTGGAGATAATCCTGACGCCCATCACCTGAGTATGTCACTGCAATGGACAAGATCGGCGCCGGCCCGTTTCTGGTACTGCCGATTTTTGGCCCCGGCAATCTGCGTGATACCACGGGACTGGTGACCGACTATGTCACCGAGAAAGAAGTCGACTTTCTGGGTGTACCGGAAGCGGAATCCAATGATGATACCGGTGGCTGGCTGCTGAAAGGCTTTGATGCACTAAACCAGCGCGACATCAATGCATTCCGCTACGGCATGCTGGGTTCACCCTTCGAGTACAACAAGATACGCTACCTGTTCAACGAGCAGCGTGAACTGCTGATAGACGAACAGGTAACTGCCTAGCAACAAAAAGACCCGCTTGAAGCGGGTCTTTTTTTGTCCAAAAATTCCTGTAACCTGCAAGATGTTGTAAGCTGGCAAGCACATCCTTTGCTTGCGCAACTGCGTGGGCACGTCACCACCACAAGGGAACTACCTTGGCAGAAAATAAATTAACCGCCCTGTTGTTACTTTCCTGCCCGGATAATGTCGGTCTGGTATCCAGAATATCCCATTTCATTTTTGAACGCGGCGGAAACATCCTCGACCTCGACGAGCATGTTGAACAGGATGACAAACGCTTTTCCCTGCGCATCGCCTGGGATATGAAAAACTTTTCCAGTCCGCCATCAGAACTGGACGACGCCTTCACCCCGCTCGCCAGGGAATTCAGGGCCCGGTGGAATATAAGCTTCCTGGAAAAAAGGCAACGCGTAGCCATTTTCGTTTCCCGGCATGACCATTGCCTGCAGGAGATACTCTGGCGTCACAGTATTGGTGAATATGGCATCGACATCCCGTTGATTATTTCCAACCACCCTGACCTGAAGCCACTGGCCGAACACTATTCCATCCCGTTTCATGTGTTCCCGATCGACGCGGATAACAAGCAACAACAGGAAACCGAAGAGTTGAACCTGTTAAGAGAACACAGCATCGACACCGTTGTACTGGCGCGCTACATGCAAATCCTCTCGCCGCAGTTCATACAGGCATACCCCGACAAAATAATAAATATCCATCACTCTTTCCTGCCTGCCTTTATCGGCGGTGATCCGTACAAACAGGCTCACCTGAGAGGCGTCAAAATAATCGGTGCCACCAGTCACTATGTCACCGAGGAACTCGATACCGGCCCCATCATCGAGCAGGATGTTATCCAGATAACACACCGCGACACCGTACGCGACCTGAAAAGAAAAGGCAGGGACCTGGAACGGCTGGTACTTGCCCGGGCGCTGCAATATCACACCGAGTACCGGGTGCTGGTGTGCGGCCAGAAAACCATCGTTTTCCAGTAACGTCCCAACATCAAGAGCAGTAACTACCGATGCATCATGCGCTTGCCTGCGGTGAGCCCTCCGGCGGGTAGTCGAGTGTGTTGCGGACCTTGCTGCGATACTCCAGGCTGAAATCCGGGAATGGCAGTTCCTGGGCAGCACACCAGGCGCGCACCTGTTCCTCGGATGCCTGCTGATGCCCGGCATCAAGGCCCTCGTCACGGCTATGGTAGACAGTACGCGACGGAAACGCGAAACCGGTACCCGCATCCTTTACAACTTTCATGAAGTGCAGAAAGATGTCTTCCCGAATAGCTCGAAATTCGTTCGGGTTCGCGGTATTGATATTGACGCGAACTTCCACATTCAGGGAATAATCGCCGAAGCCTGCGAACCGCACCCGGGGGTCCTGGTCACTGACCCGGGGATGGGAAAGCAGCAGCTTGCGCAGCGAAACAAGCACGTAACGCAGCTGATCATCCGTTGTCTCGTAACGCAGGCCAAGAACGGTTAACAGCAAGGTGCAACTGCGCAAACTGTAGTTAACAAGGTGCATCTTTGAGAAGTCACCATTGGGTATCGTCGTCACAGTATCATCGATGCCCCGAATTCGCGTCGAACGCAGCCCGATCGACTCGACCGTACCCATGCGCTGCCAGTCTCGATTCGGGTCCTCGCCGTAGCGACACAGGTCTC
>Ga0316189_10005316_pt1 | contig 12342 bp, 9 predicted proteins | sample LowCovwburrow_MG_FD_204930 | JGI IMG/M metagenome (GOLD analysis project Ga0316189, IMG submission 204930) | Coastal sediment microbial communities from Maine, United States - Lowes Cove worm burrow | ecosystem: Environmental > Aquatic > Marine > Coastal > Sediment | place: USA: Maine... | reverse complement strand
ACGGTGTCTCGGATGGGGATGAAGTAGCGCTCTACAACATAGATCCCCTTCAGTCGAATATCGGGGACATCGCTCCACTAGGTAGTCCCGATGGCCAGATAAATGCCGGTGATCTGGTGGTTATGATCCGTCTGCTGACCGGGCTTGAGTTGCCGACAGCGCTGGAATCGGTGCTGGCCGATATCAAAGCTGACGGCCAGCTGAACGTGGCCGATTTACTGTTGTTGCAGAAGGCTGTACTGGCGGGTGCGACGCCCTGAGCAAAAAACCCGCCGCTGGGGTAAAATAACGGTTTTGGTTACCCGACACCCCGCAGCATGAGCAGTATCACCGACGAGGCGCAACGGCGCCGCACCTTTGCGATCATCTCCCACCCCGATGCGGGCAAGACCACGCTGACCGAAAAGCTGCTGCTGTTCGGGGGCGCTATACAGCTTGCCGGTACCGTCAAGGGCCGCAAGGCGGCCCGGCACGCGACCTCGGACTGGATGGCGATGGAGAAGGAACGCGGGATTTCCGTGACCTCGTCGGTCATGCAGTTCCCTTACAGGGACGCCATGGTCAACCTGCTGGATACACCGGGGCACGAGGACTTTTCCGAGGATACCTATCGAACGCTGACCGCGGTGGACTCGGCGCTGATGGTGATCGATGTCGCCAAGGGCGTTGAGCAACGTACCATCAAGCTGATGGAAGTCTGCCGCTTGCGCACCACACCGATCTTTACCTTCATCAACAAGCTGGATCGCGAAGGCCGTGATGCGATCGATCTGCTCGATGAAGTCGAGGACGTGCTGAAGATCGACTGCGCGCCGATTACCTGGCCTATCGGCATGGGCAAGCGTTTCAAGGGCGTGTATCACATAGAGCAGGACAAGGTGCATTTGTACAAGTCCGGAGACAGCAGCAAGCGACAGGATGCGACCGTTATCAATGGTCTTGATAATCCGTTGCTTGATGAAGTGCTGGGTGACCAGGCGCAGGAATTGCGCGAGGAGATCGAACTGGTTCAGGGTGCCAGTCATACCTTTGATAAAGAGGCCTATTTGCGCGGTGAACTGTCACCGGTCTTTTTCGGCTCGGCGATTAACAACTTTGGTGTGCAGGAGTTGCTGGATTACTTTGTCGAGTATGCCCCGTCACCATTCCCTCGACAAACCATGACGCGCGATGTGGACCCGCTGGAAGACAAGCTCACGGGCTTTGTATTCAAAATCCAGGCTAACATGGATCCGCAGCACCGCGACCGTATTGCATTCTTCCGTGTGTGTTCCGGTATGTACAAAAAGGGCATGAAGATGCGCCATGTACGTATTGGTCGCGATGTGCAGGTGGCCAACGCACTGACGTTCCTGGCATCCGACCGTGGGCACGTGGATGAAGCCTGGCCGGGTGACATCATCGGCCTGCATAATCACGGTACCATTCGTATCGGTGATACCTTCACACAGGGTGAAGACCTCAAGTACACGGGTGTACCCAACTTCGCACCGGAACTGTTCCGACGCGCTGTATTGAAAGACCCGCTGAAAATGAAAGCCTTGCAGAAGGGGCTCGACCAACTCAGTGAGGAAGGGGCAACGCAGTTGTTCCGGCCCCTGAAAAACAATGACCTGATCCTGGGTGCCGTCGGTGTACTGCAGTTCGAGGTTGTCGCACAGCGCCTCAAGGATGAATACAAGGTTGAATGCATTTTCGAGAACGTCTCGGTGGCCACAGCGCGCTGGGTCGAGTGCGCCGATGACAAAGTGCTGCAGAGGCTCCGGGACAAGGCCTACGACAACCTGGCCATCGACCAGGCAGGTGAACTGGTCTACATCGCACCGACGCGTGTGAATCTGGAGCTGGCTTTGGAACGCCACCCGGATGTGCGCTTCCACGCGACCCGGGAGATATAGCCCCGGTCCCGCTTGCCTGAACCGCTGCAGGTTGCACTCGTTTAAGGCCTGAAACAGCTTGTCACGCCTTTTGTTGGTGCGCCGTGTGCTATGCGAGTGTTTGCCGGTGTTCGCAAGCTACTGAAAAATATGGCGGCGTGTTTCTGGCACATGAAATGCAAAGGAGCAATACGTAGTCATTGTATTATCTCCTCCAAAGATGTTCGGGGTGTCTTCCCTTCAAGACACCCCGTTTTTTATTTCAGTACCAGTGCGGCAACTGTGGTTGCCATAAAGAAGATCGCCAATGCGCGCCGGAAACCGACACGGGTCGTGTTCGATCAGAGGTGGCCGGTGTTCACGGCTGAACACCGGGTTGGGATGTGGCAGATCGTGGGCCAGCTCCGACTAACAAATCCTTAATAGTCTGCCAGTGCTCTTGACCTGTAAGTGTGCAACAAGCAGGTTTGTGGGGCATCTTAGGGCACGCTTCAGGATGTAAGTTCAGTTAACTCATTGATAAAAAATATATTATAGGCTGGCCTGGAATTTGCTATTTCAATAATAGCTTATATTCTTAAAGGAGCTGTGCGATGAAGAACCTCGTGTCAGTGGCAGTGGTTTTCATGCTCGTCCTGGGTTCCACTCCGACTGCTGTAGCGGCGCTTGAGGCTGATGCGGCGGTTGCAAGGACATCAGCGCTCGAGGTTGAACGTATGGGGCTTGACCAGGAGACCTTTCGGACAGGCTGGAAAGCCGACCACGAGGGAACCGGCATCTTATGGGTGCTCGGTGGTGGACTGGTCGCGGTTAGCGTGGTCGCGAGAAGAATGTCCGCATAGGTCAGGTTTTGAGCCGGGGCGACAGGCAGCAAAAGGCACAGTCTGGCGAGGCAAAGCGACTGCGAAGTCAGTCATCCTCGGGCTATCTGCCCCAGTAACGCGCGTGAGTTTATAAGAATGCACTAATGAAGTGCGCAGGTACCGGGCAGGGTTGGTCGGAGGGCGCTAGAAACAGGTGCAACGTGTTGAATTAAAAATAAATATATAGACTTCAGGTCGCTGGCACGCACGTTGCAGTCTGCCCATGGTTAATTCGATGGGAAAAGTATTTATGAAAGAAAAGCTTGTTCTTATAGGTAATGGCATGGCGGGTGTGCGTGCGCTGGAAGAGTTGTTGAAGCTTGCACCCGACCAGTACGATATTACCGTGTTTGGCGGTGAGCCCTACGGTAACTACAACCGTATCCTGCTGTCGCCGGTACTGGCCGGTGAGAAGACCATCGAAGAAATTATGCTCAACGACGAGCAGTGGTATGCGGATAACGGCATTACCCTGCACAAGGGCAAGTGGGTCGAGGAGGTGAACCGTGCGCAGCGTATCGTGCGTGCTTCGGACGGCACCGAAGAAAAGTACGACCGCCTGATCATCGCCACCGGTTCCAATCCTTTTATTATCCCGATCCCAGGCAACGAGCTGGACGGTGTTATTGCCTTCCGCGATATCGCCGATGTCGACACCATGCTGGCAGCCGCGAAGAAAGAAGGCAGCAAGGCTATCGTCATCGGCGGTGGTCTGCTCGGTCTTGAAGCAGCCAACGGCCTGATGAAGCAGGGCATGGATGTTACCGTGGTGCATCTCATGGATACGCTGATGGAGCGCCAGCTCGACAAGCCGGCCGGTGCGTTGCTGAAAGCCTCGCTGGAAGAGAAGGGCATGAAGTTCCTGATGGAGGCACAGACTGAAGCCGTGCTGGGCAAGGACAAGGTCGAGAGCGTGCGTTTTAAGGACGGTCTGGAGATTCCGGCGGACATCGTGGTAATGGCCGTTGGCATTAAACCGAATATCGAGCTGGCCAAAAAGATCGGCCTGCACTGCGAACGGGGCATTGTGGTCAATGACACTATGCAGACGTTCGATCCGCGCATCTATTCTGTTGGCGAGTGCCTGCAGCACCGCGGCCTGACGTATGGACTGGTTGCACCGCTGTTCGAACAGGCCAAGGTCTGCGCCAACCACCTTGCTCATCTGGGCATCGCCCGCTATGAAGGCTCGGTGACCTCCACCAAGCTGAAGGTGACCGGCATCGATCTGTTCTCCGCCGGTGACTTTCATGGTGATGAAGACACCGAGGAACTGGTGTTGCAGGATCCCGGCCGCGGCGTGTACAAGAAAGTGGTGCTGCGCGACAACCGTATCATTGGTGCCGTGATGTACGGCGACACTATCGATGGCACCTGGTACTTCGAACTGTTGCGCGATAACACCGATGTCTCTGACATCCGTGACAACCTGCTGTTCGGCCAGGCGCACCTCGGTGACTCAGGCCACGGCGACGACAACCGTGTTGCTGCGATGGCCAATACCGCCGAGATCTGCGGTTGTAACGGTATCTGCAAGGGTGACATTGTTGACGCCATTACAAAAAAGAACCTGTTTACGCTGGACGACGTACGAGCACACACCAAGGCGTCCAGTTCCTGTGGTTCCTGTACCGGTCTGGTGGAAGCGCTGCTGGCACACACGCTGGGCGGTGACTACTCCGAATCGCCGGCCAGGAAGCCGCTGTGTGGCTGTACCGAGTTTACCCACGACGATATCCGCGCCGGTATTCGTGATAACGAATTGAAAGATATTCCATCGACGCAGAAGTTCTTCGAGTGGAAGACGCCGGATGGCTGCGCCAAGTGCCGCCCCGCCCTTAACTATTATCTGTTGTGCCAGTGGCCGGGTGAATTCAGGGATGACAGCCAGTCACGCTTTATCAATGAGCGTGCCCACGCCAACATCCAGAAGGATGCTACTTACTCGGTCATTCCGCGTATGTGGGGTGGTGGTACCTCGCCGAAGGAACTGCGTGCTATCGCTGACGCGGCAGAGAAATACAACATCAAGACAGTGCACGTCACCGGTGGCCAACGTATCGCGCTCTACGGCCTGAAGAAAGACGAACTGCCGAAGATCTGGGGCGAACTGAACGAAGCCGGTCTGGTTTCCGGTCACGCCTACGGCAAGGCATTGCGTACGGTGAAGACCTGCGTGGGTCAGGAGTGGTGCCGTTTCGGTACCCAGGATTCCACTCAGATGGGTATAGATCTTGAGAAGATGACCTGGGGCAGCTGGACGCCGCACAAGTACAAGATGGCGGTATCCGGTTGTCCGCGTAACTGCGCCGAAGCAACCATCAAGGATCTCGGTGTGGTGTGTGTGGATTCCGGTTACGAACTGCACGTTGGCGGCAACGGCGGTATCAAGGTGCGTGCCACCGACTACCTGTGCACGGTCAAGACGCCGGAAGAGGTTAAGGAGTACGCCGCAGCCTACATGCAACTGTACCGTGAGGAGGCGCACTACCTGGAGCGTACAGCGCCCTGGCTGGAACGCGTTGGCCTGACGTATGTGAAGGAAAAGATCGTCGAGGATGATGAAGGCCGCAGGGCATTGTCGGAGCGTTTCCTGTATGCACAGAAATTTGCGCAGGACGACCCGTGGGCGGAACGCGCCGAAGGTGGCGAAGCGCACGAATTCACCCCGATCACGCAGGTAGGTTAAAGACATGAGTAACAAAAACTGGATTGAAGTCGGCAAGGTCGAGGAAATCCCGCGTCAGGGTGCACGCGTGGTGAGCCGCGCCGAGGGTGATATCGCAGTGTTCCGTACGGTGGACGATGAAATCTTTGCACTGCGCGACAAGTGTCCGCACAAGGGTGGGCCACTGTCGCAGGGTATTGTGCACGGTAAGCGTGTGGCCTGCCCGCTGCACGACTGGAAGATCGGCCTGGATTCGGGAGAAGCGGTAGCACCGGACGAGGGGTGTGCGGCGAGTTACCCGGTAAAGATCGAGGGGGACCTGATCATGCTGTCGCTGACACCGAATGAGGGTTGTCCAAACGTTTGACAATCAGGTATTAAAAAATGCTTTTCGGACGGAACAAGAAAAATCCTATCAAGCTCGCCGACAAGGGCGCAGTGGAATGGAAGTACACGACCTGCGGCTATTGCTCGACCGGTTGTTCGATCGAGGTCGGGTTGAACAAGGACGGCAAAGCAGTGTCGGCACGCGGTGTTGGTGACGCCGACGTTAACCGCGGCAAGCTGTGTATCAAGGGCATTTTCGAGTACGAGTTGTTCGAGAGCGGCGGCCGCGGGCGTGTGCCGCTGATGCGTGACCGCATTCACGAGCCGTTCCATCAGGCAAGCTGGGACGAGGCGCTGGACAAGACCGCTGCCGAAATCCAGCGTATCCAGGATCAGTACGGCCGCGATGCGTTTTCGATTGTGTCCACCGGCCAGATCATGACCGAGGAGTTCTACACGCTGGGCAAGCTGGCGCGCGGTGTCGTCGGTACGAATAACTACGACGGCAATACCACGCTGTGCATGTCATCGGCGGTCAGCGGCTATAAACGTTCATTTGGTTCTGATGGCCCGCCCGGCTGTTATGAAGATTTCGAGCACACCGATTGCCTGCTGGCAATCGGTTCCAACCTGCCGGAGCAACACCCCATTATCTACTGGCGCATGCGCGAGGCGCGCGAGAAGCGGCATTTCCCGCTGATCGTGGTGGACCCGCGTGTGACCATGCTGGCGCAGAACGCAGATATGCACCTGCCGGTAAATCCCGGCACCGACCTGGTGCTGTTGAACAGCCTGGCCTACGTGATTCTGGAAGAGGGCTTGCAGGATGAAGACTACATCCGCGCCCATACCGATGACTTCGACAGTTTCCGCGCCACGGTGCAGGACTATGACCCGGTCATGGCGTCGAAGATCTGCGGTATCGATGAAGACACCATCCGCAATGTCGCGCGTGTCTACGCCAAAGCACCGTCGGCAATGACGATCTGGACCATGGGTATCAACCAGTCAACACACGGTTCCGATGGCGTGGTGGCGATCAACAACCTGAACCTCATCACCGGCAACATCGGCAAGCCGGGCGGTAGCAGCCTGTCCATCACCGGCCAGTGCAACGCCATGGGTACGCGCGAGTGGTCATCCTGTTCCGGACTGCCGGGTTACCGCGCGCTGGAGAAGGAACAGGATCGTAAGGATATTGCCGAGTTCTGGGGTATCGACCAGGACTTCTTCCCGGAAAAGCGCGGCATGTTCATGACCGACATCCTGCCCGCGATTGAAACCGGGCAGATCAAGGGCCTGTGGTTGATCGCCACCAACCCCATGACCTCCATGCCCAACACAGCGCGCATTCGCAAAACGCTGGAGAAACTGGAGTTCCTGGTGGTGCAGGATGCTTACGCCGACGTTGAATCCAACGAGTACAGCCACGTATTCCTGCCGGCTGCCATCTGGGCGGAGAAGGAAGGTTGTTTCACCAACACCGAGCGCCGCGTCAACCTGATCCGCAACGTGATGCCGCCGTTCGGCGAGTCGAAACCGGACTTCTGGATCTTCAATGAAATGGCCAGGCGCATCGAGCGTGATAGAAAACCGAATTTCCCCGAGACCACCGAGCAGGCCTTCGAGGAAATGAAGGAACTATCGAAGGGTCGCATGCTGGATATCTCCGGTATGAGCTACGACAAGATCGAACAGCAGCGCGGCGTACAGTGGCCGTGCAGCGATGGTGACGAGACCGGTTCGCAGCGCTTGTATAGCGATGGCGTGTTCCAGTATCCGGGCGGCAAGGCGAAGCTGATTCCGCTGCCGTTTGTCGATAACAATGAACGCCCGGATGACGAATATCCCTTCTGGCTGAACAGCGGCCGCGTGGTTGAGCATTTCCACACCCGCACGCGTACCGGCAAGCTGGGTAACCAGAACAAGTTCAGTCCCACCCCGTATATGGAAATGAACCCTGACGCTGCAGCGGAATTCGGTGTCGAACACGGCCAGTACGCACGCCTGGTCTCGCGACGTGGTGATGCCATCGTGCTGGTGCAGTTTACGCAGCGCGTACCGCGCGACATGGTGTTCGTGCCGTTCCACTATCACGAGTGCGTGAACCGCGTCAGTCTCGGTTTGCTCGATCCGCATTCGCGTCAGCCGGCCTTTAAACAATGCGCGGTGCGCGTGGAACTGGTTGAAGACCAGCAAGCTGCCGCCGCAATCAATCTCGCAGCCAGGGCGTATTGAGCGGCTACCCTGTAGGAGCGGTCTCCTGACCGCGAACAAACAAGGCACCGGACACCGCTGTTCGCGGTCAGGAGACCGCTCCTACAGGGAGGGCGAAAGACCCTTGTGCGCCTCGATGATTAAAACAGGTTTTACCGCATATGTATAAAATCAGAGACAACGAGCCAGACTACGCTTTTGTGCCGACCGTCGAGACGCCGGACACCAACTGTTACGGCAAGCCGATCCAGCTGGTTGAAGAAAACGATCCGCTCGTCGGCAAGAGTCTGAACATCAACGGCGACAGCGGCATCGGTGACAATCCCGACCGCTACAAGCAGCACGGTTTCTATTTCAATGCCGACAACTGCATCGCTTGCCATGCCTGCGAAGCCGCCTGCACGGAAAAGAACGACACGCCGGCGCACCTGGCGTTCCGCTCGGTCGGTTATCTCGAAGGTGGCAGCTACCCGGCCGTGGCGCGCCTGAACATTTCCATGGCCTGTAACCATTGCGATAACCCGGTATGCCTAAAGGGTTGCCCGACACGGGCCTATACCAAGTTTGCCGAGTACGGTGCGGTGTTGCAGGATCCGGACATCTGCTTTGGTTGCGGTTACTGCACCTGGGTGTGCCCCTATAACGCCCCGCAGCTGGACCCGGTGGCCGGTCATGTATCCAAGTGCAATATGTGTGTCGATCGCCTGGAAGTCGGATTGAAGCCGGCCTGTGCTTCGGCCTGCCTCGGTGGTGCGCTGGACTTCGGTGTTATCGAAACCACGCCGAAAAACCGCGAGCAGCTGTCCACTAGTATCCCCGGTTTTCCCGATACATCGATCACCAACCCCAACATCCGTTTCGAGCAGACCCGAAGTCTGCCGCGCGAAATGCATCGCACCGACAGTACGCCGATCCGTTACGTGCGCGATGATCAGAACGCCAAACCCGATCCCGGCGTGAAGGGCGGGCAGGGCCAGTACCATAGCGCACCGCTGAAGCGCAGCAACAAGCCGATGCAATGGAACCTCACCAAACTACGCTCGCGCGAAGACCCGCTGGTGATCTTTACGCTGATTACACAGGCAGTAGTCGGCGCGTTCCTGCTACTGTTTCTCGGTCCGCAGTTCGGACTGGAAATCCTGAGCGCTGCCGCACATCCAGTCGCTTACCCGGTGACCCTGTTCGGCCTGATTGCCGTGCAGACCTTTGCGCTGGTGATTTCCACCCTGCACCTGGGACGCCCACATCGTTTTTATCGTGCCTTTAACAACCTGCGCCACTCACCGGTAAGTCGCGAAGTAGCCGCAGTGGCGGTGTTCTACAATCTGCTTGGTGCCTACGCGGTGCTGAGTGGTTTGCCACAGCTATTTGGCTGGTTGCCGGAAGGTCTGGTGAATGCTGCTAAGGATTTATCCGGCTGGCTGGCTGTAGTGGCTGGCCCCGCGTCGATCTACTTCATGCACTGCATTTACCGCATTCCGGCGCGCCCGTTCTGGAACCACTGGCAGGTGCTAACCAGCTTCTACGCCAGCATGCTGGCGCTGGGTTCGCTGGTCGTGGCACTGGTATTTGTGCCGCTACTGGTCATGCAGGGAATCGATTACACCAGCCTGTTACGCGCACTGGCAATTCTCATGCTGGCCGGGCTGGCGCTGGAAGCCTTTGGCCTCTACCGCCATGCCGATTACCTGCGCCAGCACGTGGGTGAAGCGCAAGCCGCGTGGCTGGAACAGACTACTACATTCGGCAAGACCTACTGGTTACGCAACGGTCTGATGCTGGGCGCCGGGGTATTGATCGCGTTGACGACGATGCCCGGCGTGTTCGCCGCAGCCGGTCTCACACTGTGGGGATTAGCGGCACTGGCCCTGTTCGGCGCCGCACTGATCGGCCGTGCGCTGTTCTATGTACTGGTGATTCCAACCACCATGCCGGGCGCCTTCTTCTGGAAGAATCCGGCATTCGAGGAACATGCCCGCCATGCCGGCCTGGCCGACATGACACAGGTTGGTGTGCAGGTTGCTCCGCACTGATCCCATTGAACACTTTAGGCACGATCAACAATGAGCTGGAGCGGGCCGTATTTATGGCGCGCTACAACTCCAGCCGGCAGCGGCTGATGCGCTTCGCGGGCGCACTGTTGATTATAGCCAAACACGGTCTGCGCGGCCTGTTGTATGTCTGGCCGTTGACGCTGCTGGTATTTGTGGATTTTCCAGGCATCTGGGATGCCATACGCATCGTGCTGCTGGTGCTGGCCACCGCCGCCTGGTCACGCTTCGTGTACGGCTCGGTGCGTGACGATTACCAGCGCTTCATTGGTGGCCGGTTACTCGTGCCTGCCAGTCTGCGCAAGGTATTTTAAGTAACAATCTGAACGTGATCGATGGAGTTATGCTATGGCCCTTGAAGTAAACGGTAATGAAATCAGCCTCGACAACGAGGGTTTTCTGCTCTACCCGGAAGAATGGGACATGGACATTGCCCACGAGCTGGCATCGCGTGAACAAATCGCCATGAGTGATGACCACTGGACGGTCGTCAACTTCGTGCGCGTTTACTACGAAGAGCGCCAGTCAGTGCCCGAGGCGCGCCATGCACTCAAGGCGCTGCGCGAGAAGCTCGGCAAGGAAAAGGCCAGCCGCAAGTTCCTGTACTCGTTGTTTCCCTACGGCTATGGCCAGCAGGCATGCAAGATCGCCGGCATGCGCAAGCCCCTCAAGTTGATGCTGGATATCTGATATCGCCCATCGGCCTGCAGGGATAATGGCTGCTGGTTGAAGCCATACAGACACAAAATCTCACCAGCGTGGAGCAGATCGGCGCTGCACTGAAGGCCGGTACCAACTGCGGCTCCTGTGTGCCGGAACTCAAGGCTTTGCTGGCTGATCAGCGCTGAAGTCATTGTCTGAACCGAGAATATCCGCCAGCGGGCTGACGACCGCATTGCCACCGCGTTGCAGCACGTGGGTGTATATCTGCGTCGTGCGGATATCCTTGTGCCCGAGCTGCTCCTGAACCGTTCTGATATCCATGCCGCGCTCCAGCAGATGTGTCGCAAAGGAGTGCCGCAGCGTATGACAACTGGCGGGCTTGACGATTCCGGCCCGTCGCACAGCCAGCTTGACTGCCTTTTGCAGGCAACTGTCATCCAGGTGGTGACGGCGCGTGATACCAGAGCGCGGATCAACGCTGCGCTTGCTGGCCGGGAAGACATATTGCCAGCCCCAGGCCTTCGGTGCCTGCGGATACTTGCGTTCCAGTGCGTAGGGCAGCCACACGGCACCGAAGCCGTCAGAAAGGTCCTTTTCATGAAGATTGCGGACCGATTCCAGCTGGCGTTTCAGCGATACAATGCATGGATCAGGTAAAGTGACAACACGATCCTTCCCGCCCTTGCCACTGCGCACCGTTATCGCCCGATGATCAAAATCAAGATCCTTCACGCGCAAACGCAGACATTCCATCAAGCGAAGACCCGAGCCATAAAGCAGGCAGGTCGGTAGCCAGCAGGGCCCATCGAGGTGCTGGAACAGTCTCCGAACCTCATCGCGCGTCAACACCACGGGCAGACGCTGTGGACGCTTGGCGCGTACCGCGCCGAGAATATCTCCCAGCGGTTGCCGGATAATTTGTTTGTAGAGAAACACCAGGGCATTCAATGCCTGGTTTTGTGTGTTGGGCGAGACTTTCCGTTTGACCGCAAGATGCGTCAGAAACTCGGCGACATGCGTCTCTCCAAGTTCTCGTGGGTGCTGTTTGTTGTGGAACAGAATAAATCGCCTGATCCACCCGATATAAGCCTGCTCAGTACGAATACTATAGTGCCTGGTTCGAATCGCATCCCGTACCTGATCCAGAAAAGGCGAACGCCCGTTGCTTGCTGTCATGATACATATCCCTCCGTGGACTGTATGGATAAACAGTATAGTGGGCTGGAGGGATTTTGCAAGCAGGGGATAGGCCGCAATTTGAGTTAATTCCAGAGGAGAGTTCGGCTGGTGGGTTTCATCCCACGGTAGTTTAGTATGCGTATTAGCTTGAAAAGTAAGGAATACAGGCGTAGTTTTGGACCAAGGAACAAAGGCTGCGCCGGATGGGGAGGTGCGGGATATATGGAAAATGCACGTGTTTAAACACCTCAGTTGTCCAGATACACACTGTTGAACTAAACCGCTGGCGCGGTAGCTACTTCGGACTCAGTATTCTCTGTTGATTCCAGTTTCATTGTCCACACTCGGAAGAGACCACTGTTGGTCTTTAATCGAGGAGAAGGACGATGACCCCATTACGCCAAAAGATGATGGATGCCATGCAAGTGCGTGGTTTTTCAGCACGGACCCACCAGAGTTACTTGTCGGCCGTGAGCGCCCTGGCGCAGTATTATCAC
>Ga0316189_10005314_pt1 | contig 12349 bp, 11 predicted proteins | sample LowCovwburrow_MG_FD_204930 | JGI IMG/M metagenome (GOLD analysis project Ga0316189, IMG submission 204930) | Coastal sediment microbial communities from Maine, United States - Lowes Cove worm burrow | ecosystem: Environmental > Aquatic > Marine > Coastal > Sediment | place: USA: Maine... | reverse complement strand
TAATAATTTCGTTTGCTTTTTCAAGATGCTTAGGATTGGAGCTTTCTACTAATGTAATTGCACGACTTAAAGCCGTAATATTTCCGTTTAAAATTTCAGAAACTAAATCTTGAGTTGAAGGCTGTGAATTCCTTTTTTGTTGAATGGTTTTAATAGAAGATGCATTGGTGATATCAGGTTGTGATACACCATCTTTTTCGTGTAGTGCTGATGTAGGTTTTGATTTTTTAGACAAAATCCCTCTATTTTTGGTCTTTTAATACCTTTAAAGGTACTGCTATTTTTGTATTATCCCAAGCCATAGTAAGCAGGAGATTATCAGTAGAATTATCAAATGCAATGGTGAATTGCTCAACCGTTGTATTTATTTTTTCAACAGGAACTTCAATTTCTAAAATATCATAATTAGGATTCCACATCGGTTGCATTTCTTCATCAACTCCCCAATCATATTGCTTTTTGTTGAAAATAACTGTCCATGTGGTATCATTAGGAACCGTCCAAAGCGTATATTTTCCGATAGGTAAATTAATACCTTGGATCATTAATTGTTTATTAGATTCAAAAGTTGTTGCTTCGTTGGCACCAGTTCTCCAAACCTTGTTAAACGGCACTAATGCGCCAAAAACTTCACGACCTTTTTTTGATGGTCTGTTATAGAAAACTTCAAGCTTAAGATCATTAAGTTTAAATTCTACAGTATCTTTAGGACTGAGTCGTTTTGAGAAAATATCTTCTACAAAATAAGAATATGCAAAGAGACAAACTGCAACGATAGACAATATAGTAAGTAGGCGCTTTAAAAACGTATTCATAGCAAAATTGTTTTATAACTTCGGTAAAGGTAATTAATACTAAACGTCAATTTATTATTTTTTATTCTGAAATTTAAAAAAAACAATAAATTTTGCAACACTTCTATTTTTGTGTCGTCTTTAGAGTGAACCATACCAAATTAAACGATTCAAGTTTATAAGGTATATAACCAAACCAAAAGAGATTTGAATACATTTCAAGTTGACATTATTGAGCAATGCAAGCAGAATGATCGAACTGCACAATTAAAACTATACAATCAGTATTGTGATGGTATGTTTATAGTTGCTATGCGTTTTGTAAAGGATTCTATGGAAGCTGAAGATATCGTACAAGAAGCCTTTATTAAAGCATTTGCAAAACTCAATCAGTATAAAGCTGAAGTCACTTTTGGAGCTTGGTTGAAACGTATCGTGATTAATAAGAGTATTGACTGTTTAAAATCCAGAAAGCAACATTTGCAAGAATTGGAAGAGGTGCACCTCAAAGTAGTTGATGACAATTATCAAAGCGAATGGTTAGTAGATGATACAATAAGTTTAGAAGCGATTAAAAAGGAGATTCAAAAGCTGCCAGACAAATACCGTTACGTTGTGATGCTGTATTTAGTTGAAGGCTATGATCACAAGGAAATTTCAGAAATATTAACTATTTCTGAAATCGCATCAAGAACACAACTTTCTAGAGGAAAATCGAAATTGAAAGAATTGTTAACACCAATGAGAAATGGAACGAGATATTAAAACATTATTTGAAAACGAAAACAAGGCATCACAAGATAAAATGCCTCAAGGGCATCAAGCACGCTTTATTAAAAAGTTAGATGAAGCCTTGCCAGTAGAAACATCAATCAAAAAACGTTTCAGTATACTGCAAATAGCAGCGAGTGTCGTCATTTTAATTGGATTGGGATTTGGAGCGTTTAAATTTTTTAATCCACCAACAGCAGTGACTACAGAAATCGTAAACACTGAAAATCCATCTAAAGAAGATCAGTTAAAATCTCTTGGTGATATTTCACCAGATTTAAAAAAGATTGAAAATTACTATTTAGCAAATATCAATTTGGAACTCTCTAAAGTGAAAAAAACACCAGAAAACAAAGAATTGTTTGACGGTTATGTTGTTCGACTTGGTGAGTTAAATCAAGAGTATAAGCGTTTATCGGTGGAGCTAACCGACAATGGACCAAACGAATTAACCGTGAGTGCATTGATAGACAACCTTAAACTGCGTCTCAATTTATTGTATCGCTTAAAAGAACAATTAAATGACCTAAATGCTTCGGAAGAAGCAAAAGAAAAAGCATAAACCAAATGATCTGAATGTTTAAAATTTCAGAATTAAAAATTAAGACAATGAAAAATATATATACAGCCCTATTACTCCTGTTTTTCTGTTTCACGTTAAGTGGTTCAGCACAACAAAAGTTAACAAAAATGTCAAAGAATATTGATGTTACAAAAGATGTAACCATTGATTTAAACACGAGCTATGTAGAAATAGAAGTGGACACCTGGAACAAAAGCACCTTAGAAATTGAAGCCTATATTGACGGTGAAAAATTATCAAAAGAAGCCTTAGAAAACGCTTTAAAGGATTGGGATCTTAAGGTAGAAGGTTCAGGAAGTCGTGTGAGTATTACCTCAGAAGGAGGACACCATGGTTCATGGGAACATTTAGATGACATACATGTTGTAGGTCTAGAGTCATTGAAAGCGCTTGAGGCTTTAGGTGATATGAATTTTATGGATATGCCAGAAATGCCAGAAATGCCTGAGATGCCTGAGATGCCGGAAATTGCTCGTCTTGAAATGCCAGAAATGCCTGAGTTGCCTGAGTTACCAGAATTACCAGATGGTGTCACTAACGTGAGTTTTGATTCCGAAGCTTATAGAAAAGATGGTGAAGCCTATTTAGAAAAGTGGAGTCAAGAGTATCCAGCTAAAGATCGTAAGAAAATGAAAGCTTGGGGACGAGAGATGTCAAAAGTTGATTTTAAGTCTTATGAAAAGCAAATGGAAATCTGGGGCGAAAAATTCGGAAATCAATTTGGTGAAGACTACGGGAAAAAAATGGAAGCTTGGGGAGAAGAATTTGGTAAACGATTTGATGATAAATGGGCTAAAAAAATGGAAGTTTGGGGAGAGAAGTACGGTGAAGAAATGGAAGAGCGAGCACTAGTCATGGAACAACGCATGGCTGAACGTGAAATGCAGATGGATAAGAGAACCCAAGACATGGAAAAGCGTCAAGAAGAACTAGCTAAACAGATGGAAGAACGTGAGGAGTCTAACGAAAATCGTCGTGAAGCTATTGCAAAACGATTAGAAAGTAGAACGCATCATGTAAAAAGAGTTATAAAAATTAAGATGCCAAAAAAGGCTAAATTGAATATGAATGTAAGACATGGATTATTAAAAATGTCTTCGGTTATTCACAACCTAAAAGCAGATATATCACACGCTACATTAGTAGCAAATCACATTGATGGAAGCGAGACTTCCATCAATGTGTCTTATTCTCCAGTACTAGTAACGACATGGAGTGCAGGTGAACTCAACTTAAAATATGTAGACAATGCACATCTCATTACCGTTGGTAGTTTACTATTAAATAGTAACTCGTCTGATATGCATATTGATGATTTAACAGGCAATGCTATTATTGATGGTAGTTTTGGTGATTTATTAATCAAAAATATCACAGATAGTTTTACTGGCCTTAATATTATTTTAGAAAATAGTGAAGCCATAATTACGCTTCCAAAAACAGATTATAGCGTGTATTTTAAAGGTAAACGTTCACGATTAAATAACGAAATGACGACACAAAAAACCATTGAAAATTATCCATATAATAAAAATTCAGGAAAAACTATTGTGCTCAATGCTAAGTATAGTGATGTGGTTTTAAAGCAATAACTTAATCATTCAGAGTATAGCGAAGCATATTATTTATTTCCATATCATAGATTCTTCAGTCATTCTTCCTTCTAAATGACAAACAATTCAAACTGTTATTCCATTCCAAAGTTCTAGGAATACCAAATATCTTCAACAATTCCCTAAAGGTTATTTTCATTGACAACAGGTGAAGATTTCTCATTTCCGAAGAAAAAAAATCAGAACCCTTTTCAATTTTGCAACACTTAATTAAATCCACTATCTTTATCGAGTAAAAGTACTTTCAATCAAAAAAAACATGACTTCATTACAACAAAGACTTACATTCTTGGTAATGATGAAGTTTTAAAAGAATTTTATCGCGTGAACCCAAAGTTAGATTTTCAACCAGGAGAAAAATGGGAATATAGTAACACAGGATATTTGGTTTTGGCTTCCATCGTTGAAAAAATTTCAGGACAACATTTCAGAGACTTTTTAAAGGAACAGATTACAGATCCTATTGGAATGACCAATACATAGGATATGGTTTTGGTTGGTTTTTAGAATACAACCCAGGACAACTAATAGTAGTTAATCATTCAGGAGGTTGGGTTGGTTTTGTAACGTTTTTGCACAATGAGATCGATGCTAAAAGTGGTTTTATTATTTTGACGAATAATTCAGGAGAGAACTTTGAAGCCATAATTAATACTATTGTAAATATTAGAGAAGGTAGGCCATATGAGATGCCAAAGAAAAGTGTCTACAAAGAAATGGCCAAACGCACTTTTGAGAACAATGTTAATGATGCGATTGACTTTTATCACAACGTAAAAACAGATACAGTAGCTTACGATACGAGCGAATTTGATATTAACAGATTAGGTTATGGATTATTAAATGAAGATAAAGCCGATGATGCCTTGGCCATATTTAAATTAAATACAGAAGAGTTTCCTAAATTTGCAAATACTTACGATAGTTATGGTGATGTGTTATTAGTAAAAGGCGATAGCTTACAAGCTTTAGAGAATTTCAAAAAATGTTACGCTATGGATAGCTCTTTACAGTGCGCTAAAGACAAAACTCAAGCACTAGAAGCGGCATTGAAAACGAAATAAATCCATGAAAAAATCACTAGAAGAAGTATTGAAGGCATTGCCGAAATGTTCAGTATTAGATACATCTATTTCAAAAAAAGATTATGTTGCTTTAGATTTATCGATAACTAACACTACTCTTAAAACTATTGATGTTTCATCTTCGGAAACATTAGAACATTACATCAATAGCCATATGAAGTCTAATGGAGCGCAAGTGGCTTATGGTGGTTATCTCGAAACCCGAAACATTTATAGTCGAAGTGATTACTTTAATGATATCAATCCCGACACCGAACGTAATATCCATTTAGGACTTGATCTTTGGATTGCTGCTGAAACGCCTATTTATGCGCCTTTAGATGCCGAAGTTCATAGTTTTAAAAATAATACTAATTTCGGTGATTATGGTCCGACGATTATTTTAAAACATAATGTACAAGGCATTTGTTTTTATACCTTATATGGCCATCTGAGTCTAGCGTCTATTGAGAACTTAATAGTAGGACAGGAGTTTAAGCAAGGCGAACAAATGGCAACTTTGGGTGATGCTTCTGTTAATGGAGATTATGCACCGCATTTACATTTTCAGATAATACAAGATATTCAAAATTATACTGGTGATTATCCTGGTGTGTGTTCAAAACAAGATTTGGATTTTTATAAGAACAATTGTTTAGATCCTGAGTTATTGCTAAAATTAAATTAAAATCGATCTAAACTTAAGTGTTGATTCCTCAAATATTTGTAAGAAAAATTTTATATTGTCAGTCAATACATACTCTCTTATGCGAAAGTTTTACCTAGTACTCTCTTCATTTTTTATCTGTGGTGTCTTGCAAGCTCAAATTATAAATATTCCTGATGCTAATTTTAAGAATGCATTAGTTAATACAAACTGTATAGATTTAAATAACGATGGGTCTGGAGATGTTGACGCAGACGCAAATAATGATGGCGAAATAGAAGAAAGTGAAGTTGCTAATATTATAAATTTATATATCAATAATAGGTCTATAAGTTCTTTAGAAGGCATAAGCTTTTTTGATAGTTTGGAGCTTTTGTGGTGTCCTGAAAACACTATTACAACTGTGGATTTATCATTGAATTCAGCTCTTAGAATCATTAATTGTGAATTTAACCAGTTAGTGGCTTTAGATGTCAGTAATAACCCAGAGATTATTTATATAAAGTGCAACAGCAACCAGATTTCAGATATTGATTTGAGTTCTAATGTTTTGCTTCAAGAGTTTTACATCAGCGATAACCTCATTTCAGAATTAGATATTAGTAATAATCCAAATGTTGGTCAATTGGTTATTCAGGATAGTGATATTAATACAATTTTCATGAAGAATGGAGATGATCTTAATGGATCTAGTTTATTCATTGAGAATTGTCCTAACCTTCAATTTATTTGTGTGGATGATTCTGAAACAGAAAGCATTCAGAATAGACTTGATTTTTATGGTTATACCAATTGCGTTCTAAATTCATACTGCTCCTTTCAGCCAGGAGGAGCATTTTTTACCGTTAATGGAAATGTCAAAATAGATACCAATGAAGACGGCTGTGATAGTGATGATTTCGTGTATCCTAATTTAAAATTTAATATCACTGATGGTATAACGGAAGGTACCGTTATTTCAAATGCCTCGGGAGATTATACAATTGCTTTACAAGCAGGAATGTATACGATCACTCCAGCTTTAGAAAATTCAACATTTTTTACCGTTACGCCAGAAAACATATCTGTTGATTTTCCTTCAGATACTAGTCCGGTGATTCAAGATGTCTGTATTGCTCCTAACGGTACTTTTTTGGATTTAGAAATTTATATTATTCCACTTAATGAGGCGAGACCTGGTTTTGATGCTGACTACAAATTGGTTTATAAAAACAATGGCCTTAGCACAATTTCTGGAACTGTAGAGTTTAATTTTGATGACTATGTTGTTGACTTTGTATCCTCCAATCCCAATCCAGATATGCAATCTTTTGGTGAATTAGAATGGGATTATTCTAACTTACTCCCTTTCGAATCAAGAGAAGTCTTTATCACCATGAATTTCAATACACCAACAGATCCTGATTATCCTGTGAATGGTGGTGATGAAATTGGATTCCAGTCGGTGATAAATCCAATTCCTAGTGATATTGATGAGGAAGATAATATCACATCTATTAAACAGACGGTCGTCAACTCATTTGATCCCAATGATAAGCGCTGTTTAGAAGGTAATATTATCAGAGAAGCTTCGGTTGGTGAGTATGTTCGCTATATGGTTCGTTTTGAAAATACTGGAACGGCGAATGCTATCAATGTGGTGATAAAAGATGATATTGATTTAAGTAAATTTGATATTAACACTCTAACTCCTTTAGATGGAAGCCACGATTTTGTAACGAGAATTCAAAATACCAATGAGGTCGAATTCATTTTTGAAACTATCAACTTACCTTTTGATGATGCTAATAATGATGGTTATGTTGTTTTTAAAATAAAAACTTTGGAAACATTAACTATTGGAGATACCTTTAGTAATGATGCCGAAATTTACTTCGATTTTAATTTTCCTATTATCACCAATGATTATTTGACAACGGTTGAAGATAACTTGTCGGTTAGCGATTTTACTACCGATTTTGGTGTCAAACTATATCCTAATCCAGTAAAAGAAGAACTTTACATTACCTCGGAAGCGTCTATCAAAAAAGCTTCAATTTATGATACTAACGGACGTCTATTACAAACGATTGTTTTCTACGGAAATGAAACCCAAAGAACCATTGATTTAGAAAAATTAGCAATAGGTGTTTATGTTGTACAACTCTCTTCGGAAATTGGAGAAATCACTCAGAAGATTGTAAAAGACTAAAAATTTAGTTTGTTGTTAACTGTTTTGAGGCCCAAGATTTTCCGACCAAGAAACCAATAATCACCAGTGCACCATCAGAAAGTGTAAACCACAATTCTTTGGGGAGCATGAAGATGTTAAAAAAGGTGGCAGCAAGCATCAATACACCAACAATATATGCTGGAATCATACTTGTTTTTGGTATGAATCCTGCAATGAACATTCCCGCAACAATACCCATAAAATGAGCAATCACAACAAATACTTTTGCACCTGTAGGAATTTGATCCATATTATTTTTTATCCATTCCATGTCCATGGTGTTTGCGCCTTCTGGTAGTGGAAAAAGATTTTGGCCAATAAGCGTCTCAAAGATATAAACGGTCAGTGATGCGACAATAAAACCTATGATGGTTGCTAGTACATTTCTCATGATACTTGTGATTCGTTAGTGTTTTCAAGGTAATAAAAAAAACTCATTTTAACTTTTTAATAAATTTTGTTTAATAAATACGTTATAAAACTAAACAAAACCTTAAAGTCCTAGATTTAAACATTCATTCAATGTATTTTTGTCCAGATATGAAGTTGTCAATTAGAGATATTTTTTCGTTATCCAGACCTCGGTTTTGGATGTATATTCTTGGAACATTTCTCGTTGGAATGATTACCGCAGGAAATCCGTTTCAGTTTGACGACTTTACTGTCTTTCTATTATGTGTACTTGGTGTATTCTTTTCACTTCCCGCGAATGTGTTAATTTATGGTGTAAATGATATTTACGACTATCAAACAGATATCTACAATGAAAAAAAGGTGGCTTATGAAGCCGTTCTGAAACCAGAAAAACACAAAAGGTTATGGTTAATTATAGCCGTATTAATTATCCCTTTTTTACTCTTGTTCTTTGTCGTAAATAATCCAACAAAAATTGCTTTAGCTGTATTTTTGTTTACGGGAATTTTTTATTCTGCACCACCTATTCGCGCCAAAAGTAAGCCACCCTTAGATGTGTTATTTTCGGCAGTTATTTATGTGTCGCCAGCCTTGGTTGGCTTTTTTGTGACTGGAAATACCAATATAGAATGGTTAGCCGTTCTTGGTGGGTTGATTTGGGCCTTTGCTATGCAGACCTATTCGGCGGTTCCAGATATCGATGCAGATAAAAAGGCTGATGTGAATACGCTCGCTACCTTACTTGGCGAAAAGAACGCCTTGTGGTTTTGTTTGGTATGTTATTTACTATCGGCATCTATTGGCTACGTCTACTTAGGACCTATTGCCGCAGTTTTTGGCCTCGTATACGGCCTTATGGTACTTCTGAGCATCAATAATATGAATAAGCTATTTAAGTACTATACCTATTTTCCGCTCATCAATGTGGTGACAGGTGCGGTTTTATTTTTCTTTTTATTTTTTAAAGAAGTGATCTAGCCTGTTCTATAATGCTTTCAAAGGTTGTGCTGTTTTTATGTTTTGAATCCGTTTATAGACTAATTCTGCAGAAATTAAACAGATAGGCATTCCAATTCCGGGACTCGTCCCAGCGCCAACGTAATATAAATTCTTAACCTTCTTGCTGTAATTTAATGGTCGTTTCAATGTTTGCTTCAACGTATGTGCCAATCCTAACGCGGTTCCTTTGTAGGCATTATAATCTCTATGGAAATCGTCACTCCAATACGACCGTTCGTAAACAATATAATCTTCGAAATCTGGTAGATTTAAATCTACTTTAACGAGATTTAAAATTTTCTGTCGGTAGTTTTGCATATTCTCTTCGGAAAGTGTTAAGCCAGGTGGAATTGGCACTAGGACAAATAAATTATCGGTTCCTTTTGGTGATAAATCGGGATCTGTTTCTGTAGGTTTACAGATGTAATAGCTTGGGTCTTCTGGAAGTTGAGGTGTATCAAACAACTCTTTGAAATTTTGCTTCCAATCCTTACCAAAGCGTAAGTTGTGATGACTTAAAATTTTTAACTCTCTATCTAAACCTAGGTACATTATAAAAGCACTAGGGCTCAAAACAGCCTTTTCCCAATAGGGCTCAGGATAGGTTTGTTGATGCGTCTCAAGTAATTTGGTTTCGGTAAACCACATATCGGCATTGGAGATGACTATATCAGCCTCTATAATTTGCCCGTTTTCGAGTTGGACACCTACTGCTTTTTTGTCTTTTATTATTATTTTCGACACGGGAGCATTAGTTATAAATTGTGTCTCATATTTTTTATTGATAGTCACTAAAGCCTTGACAATTTCGTAAATACCTCCTTTGGGATAGTATACACCCATATTGAAATCGATGGCGTTCATAATGTTGTACATGGCAGGCGTTTTTGAAGGATCTGAGCCTAAAAACACGAGGGTATATTCTAGTATCTTTTTAAGACGCTCACTTTTAAACCATTTATTTAAATACGATTGCATGGTTTGAAAGGGATTGAGTTCTATCCCTTTTTTTATGATCTTCCATTTTAGAAAGTCTAATGAAAATCCAAGATTACGATACATGAAAGTCTCTTTAGCCATCTCGTATTGTTCTCCTGAGCGCTTTAAATAGGCTCTTATTTTTGGAGTAACGCCAGGCTCTAATTGTTCAAAAAGCGGTAAGTCTTTCTCCAAATCAGAATGGATGTCTACGACAGGAAATTCCTTGTCATTTGAAAAAAATACACGGTAAGAAGGAGAAAGTTTTACCAAGTCAAGATGCTTTGAAATGTCTTCATCTAGTAATTTGAAATAATGCTCAAATACATCTGGCATAAGATACCACGAAGGTCCCATATCGAAGGTGTAACCTTCGGCTTCAAAAATATTGGCACGACCACCGAGAGTCTTATTTTTTTCAATAACGGTGACCTCGTAACCCGATTTCGCTAATAAGGCTGCCGACCCTAAGCCGCCAATTCCTGAACCAATAATAATGACTTTCTTTTTCACTTTAGCAAAAATAATGAAGCCTTAAGTTGTGTGGAATTATTTATGAAGGAATTAAGAAATTTAGGTGCCTTTAACCACTTAAAAATCCCGAACAAATTGTTCGGGATTTTTAGATTTCATTGCACCTGTTGAAATACAATAAATTTATAATATGGATAACATAGTCTTTTTAACTAATCTCACAAATATCTTCGTGGCTATTCCTCAATTAAAACCCATTCGCCTTTCGCGATTAATGGTTCTGCTTGTTTGTACTTCACAGTTTTATTTTCTCCACTCATCACGTGCTTAATTGTCACGCGATCGTTACGACCAATTTTTGGTTTGTCACGCACAATAGTTTCTATAACTTCAGGTTGACGCTGTGTGTTTCCAGCAGCTCTACTTTGCGCCGAACGCTCATCCATATTAGGGATTTCGTCTTTTTGCGTTTGTAGTTTTTCTTGTTTACGTACTTTAGCTTCCTGAATAGAATTTTGAGTTTCGTTAGGTAATTCGCCTTTAAATAAAAACGAAATTACATCCTTATTCACTTGGTCAATCATTTCCTTGAATAATTCAAAAGCTTCAAACTTATAAATCAATAATGGATCTTTTTGCTCGTGAACTGCTAATTGCACCGACTGCTTTAACTCATCCATTTTACGTAAATGGGTTTTCCAAGCATCATCAACAATCGCCAAAGTAATATTCTTTTCAAAATCGTTGATTAACTGTTTTCCTTTAGTTTCGTAAGCTTTTTCAAGGTCAGTAACCACTTGTAAATTCTTTACACCATCAGTAAATGGCACAACAATACGCTTGTATTGATCACGTTGGTTGAGGTATACATTCTCAATTACTGGGAATGCGAGCTCAGCGTTGCGCTCCATTTTTTCTCTGTAATGTGCAAAGGCCGCTTTATAAACTTTTCCTGCGATATCTTGAACAGTACCTTTTCCAAATTCAGCTTCGGAAATTGGAGAACTCATTGAGAAGTATCTGATCAATTCAAACTCGAAGTTTTTGAAATCCTCAGCAGCTTTATTTGTTTCTGCAATGCCTTCAGAAGTGTCATAAATCATATTCGCTAAATCGACACGCAGACGCTCACCATGAAGGGCATGACGACGACGTTTGTAAACCACTTCACGTTGCGCATTCATCACATCATCATACTCTAATAAACGCTTACGAACACCAAATTGGTTTTCTTCAACTTTTTTCTGAGCACGTTCAATAGATTTTGAAATCATAGAATGCTGAATCACTTCACCTTCCTGTAATCCCATTTTATCCATCATTTTGGCAATTCGTTCACTACCAAATAAACGCATTAAATTATCTTCTAAGGATACATAAAATTGTGAACTTCCTGGATCTCCTTGACGACCAGCACGACCACGTAACTGTCTGTCAACACGACGAGAATCATGACGTTCTGTACCAACAATGGCCAAACCACCAGCTGCTTTTACGTCGTCTGATAATTTAATATCGGTACCACGACCAGCCATATTGGTTGCTATGGTTACCTGTCCTGTTCTACCTGCTTCATCTACAATTTCTGCCTCCTTTTTATGCTGCTTTGCATTTAAGACGTTGTGTTGTATTTTTCGGATGCTCAACATTTTGCCTAATAACTCACTAATTTCAACCGAAGTTGTACCAATAAGTACTGGACGACCCGCTTCTGATAATTTTGTGACATCATCAATAACGGCATTATATTTTTCACGCTTCGTTTTATAAACTAAATCTT
>Ga0316189_10005313_pt1 | contig 12350 bp, 8 predicted proteins | sample LowCovwburrow_MG_FD_204930 | JGI IMG/M metagenome (GOLD analysis project Ga0316189, IMG submission 204930) | Coastal sediment microbial communities from Maine, United States - Lowes Cove worm burrow | ecosystem: Environmental > Aquatic > Marine > Coastal > Sediment | place: USA: Maine... | reverse complement strand
TATTTCCAGGAATCAATTGCTCTTCCAATTTGTAGATATTCTTTATAGCCGAACCGAGGCAGAATTTAAGCGGGGAAATTTCCGGGTGAAAGGAGACACGGTTGATATTTTCATTGCCTATGATGATTTTGCCTATCGGCTTTATTTTTTTGGTGATGAAATTGAGGCCATCCATAGCATTGATCCAGCTACAGGAAAGAAAATCAACGACGAGAAAATCATCACAATCTTTCCCGCTAACTTGTTTGTGACAGGACGTGATGTAATCGATGTCGCAATTAGGGAAATCCAGGAAGACCTGGTAAACCAGATCGGTTTTTTTGAGAATGATCGTAGGTTTTTAGAGTCAAAAAGGATCAAAGAGCGAACCGAGTTCGATATGGAGATGATCCGAGAGCTAGGATATTGTTCTGGTGTCGAGAACTATTCCAGGTATTTTGACCGGCGCTCCGTTGGTGCCCGGCCCTTCTGTTTGTTAGATTATTTCCCCAATGACTACCTAATGGTAATCGATGAGAGCCATGTAACCATGCCTCAGGTCCGGGCCATGTGGGGAGGCGACCGTTCTCGCAAAGTCAATCTAGTTGATTATGGTTTTCGCCTGCCATCTGCTTTGGATAATCGTCCACTCACTTTCAATGAATTTGAGGAGATGATTAACCAGGTCATTTTCGTAAGTGCCACACCCAGCGAGTATGAACTTCGAAAATCGGAAGGAATCATTGTGGAGCAAATCATTCGCCCTACCGGGCTCCTCGATCCACAGATTGAAGTGAGGCCCAGTCTGAACCAGATCGATGACTTGATGGAAGAGATTGATAAGCGGGTAAAGGTTGATGAGAGAGTTCTGGTGACCACTCTAACAAAAAGGATGGCTGAAGAACTTACAAAATACCTTGAAAATGTTGGAATACGCTGCCGCTACATTCATTCCGAGGTAAATGTTTTAGATAGGGTGGAAATCCTTAGGGAGCTCAGATTGGGCATTTTCGATGTGTTGGTGGGTGTAAACCTTTTGAGGGAAGGACTAGATTTGCCGGAAGTTTCCCTTGTTACCATTTTGGATGCGGATAAGGAAGGATTTCTGCGGAATGTGCGTTCATTGGTGCAAACAATCGGCCGGGCCGCCCGGAATGAGAATGGCCTTGTCATAATGTATGCTGATAAGGTGACTAATTCCATGCAGGTGGCGATGGATGAAACCAATCGACGGAGGGCTATTCAATTTAAGTACAATGAAAAGCATGGCATTACACCGCAAACGGTTATCAAGTCTAAGGATTCAATTCTTGAACAAACGAAGGTGGCAGACTCGAAGAAGTCGGGCACCAATTATTACATTGAAAATGAAAAGCCAAGCATAGCTGCAGATCCCGTAGTGTCATATATGTCTGCTGAAGAATTGGATAAATTGGTCAAAAAGACACAAAAGTCAATGGAAAAAGCAGCAAAGGATCTGGATTTCATCGAAGCAGCCCGCATTCGGGATGAACTGTTCGAATTGCAAAAACTACAGGACAAACAAAAAGTCAGATAGATTCTTTAGTGTTGCTTTAATCTATCTGTTCATTTTTTAGATTGATGGATTTTAGATTGATAAAATATGCCTGAACTACCGGAAGTTGAAAATTTTAGGAAATATTTTGAAGGAACCTCTCTGGGTCAAAAAATAGTTGACATTGAGATTGATGACCCAAAGCTTGTCAAAGTACCTTCAGATGAATTTTTGCAAACTCTTAAAGGAGCCTCATTTCTCAGTACTGACAGGATTGGCAAGTTTTTCTTTGCTCGAACTTCCGGTGAAAAGGTCGTCGTATTCCATTTTGGCCTGACAGGGAAATTTCACTATTTCCGAGACGGAGATCCTCCCAGGTTTACCAGGGTACTGTTTCATTTTGATAATGGTTTCAAATTGTCTTTTATCAATATGCGGAAATTTGGTTGGGTGGATTTAACCGAAGATATCACCGATTACCAAAACAGAAGAGGCCTCGGGCCAGATGCTCAAAAGATAAGTTTTGAGGAGTTTTTCGATAAGTTTCGAAAACGTAAGTCAATCCTCAAGCCAAAATTGCTTGATCAAAAACTGATGGCTGGTGTAGGCAACTGGATCGCCGATGAAATTTTATATCAAAGTCGGCTCCATCCCGAATCACTGATAGAGAACCTGTCTGATGAAGATTTTAAAACCATCTATGAAAAGATGCAACATATTCTCGACATTGCAGTTAAAGAAGAGGCCGATTTTGACAGGTTCCCTGACTATTTTTTCATCCATCACCGCAAGGATGATGGCTTTTGTCACCACACGGGAGATGCTGTGGTTAAGATTGAAGTTGGAGGAAGGGGTACTTATTTTTCTCCGAACTACCAGGTTAAAAAGTAAGGCATAAAAAAAGCCTCCGAATTGGAGGCTTTTTATTTCTTTCAGACAAAAATCAATAATTTGTTCCTGCCCTGATCATTGCACATCTGAAACCAATATCAGAGGTAGCTGAATCTTCTTCAAGGTACCTTCTTGTTCCGGGAGACATCCAATAAGCGACATCTCTCCATGATCCGCCTTTGAAAACTCTAACCCTGTCACTGATCAATGAGTTGTAAGACGCTGCATCATAACCCTCCTCAGGGTCAAGGTAATCATCCCTTCTGACTGGGTTTAAATCTTCAAAATCCTGAAAAGACAGTGGTCGATAAACATCCTGAACCCACTCACTTACGTTTCCGGCCATGTTGTACAGGCCAAAATCATTTGGAGGATAGTCATAAATGTAGGTGGTAATCATGGCGCCGTCATTCAATTTGCCGGCAATACCAGCATAGTCACCACGACCACGTTTGAAGTTAGCCAGGAAATAACCCATTTTTCTTCCGTATGGATTCCTTAAGGCATGGCCATCCCAGGGATACAATCTCGCATGGGTTTGGTTTTCATCTAGCCATTGAGTGCCAATAAGCGCTTGTGCGGCATATTCCCATTCCGCTTCAGTGGGCAACCTGTAGTCAGGAAGCACTACACCTGTCTCAAGGGGAATTCGCTGATTGCCAGATTCAGCCACAGTAAATTCTTCCAAACCGGCATCTTCAGCCAATTTCAGGTTTACCTGTACCGTTCTCCATTTGCAGTAATCTTCAGCTTGTCTCCAGGTCACTCCAACAACCGGGAAGAACCTGAAACCGGGATACCTCAAATAGTGATCGACGTAAGGATCATTAAAGGCCAGATCCCGGGCCCAAACTGTTGTATCAGGCAAGGCAGACTCATAGAATTGTCTAGAGCTGTCTTTCTTGACGTAGAACAAATATTCCAACCAGTGGATGTTTGCTACTTCAGTTTCGTCCATGTAAAACGATGCAACTGTCACCGTTCGTTCGATGTTATCCCTTCGGTACATAATATCTTCTTCAAATGAACCGAGGATAGTTCTGCCGCCTTCGATGAATATCAAGTTCGGACCTTCAGGTTGGCCCTGAAAATCATTCACTTTAAATCCTTCTTCTTCATCGTTGTACTCCAGGCCTGTTACACTACTCGCAACACCCGGACTAACACTTGTTGGTTGTCCCCCTTTGTTGAAAAAAGGAAGCTTTCCACAAGAACTCAGAAAAATAATTGAAGCCGACAGGGAATAAAACACAAATTTCTTCATAACCTGTTCTGTTTTCAAGAGTCTAATATACAAAGATAAGTTTATTTCAAAAATTGCAGCCAAGGCACTTTTGAAACAGTTTTAACTCTTAATTATAATAGTTTTTCTTTCAATTTATTGTATTTCAACGCCTTTTTTATTGATTGAATCGACCATTCCATTGAGTTTGGCCAAAGCTTCATCTACGCTTTGCGTTGTGCCTGACAGAAGAATCAATCGGCCTTTTTTCTCGACTAATTGAAAAACTTTTGGGTGCAACTGGATGTAAGACATCAAATTTCCAAAAATGTCGGATTTATAATAGGCTTCAATCTCAGAAGAAGGTAGGAAGCAGCGCAATTGATCGTTCTTCAGACTGAGCTTCTCGAATCCCAACTTAAGGGCCATCCAGCGAAGCCTTACCGTTTTGATTAATTCAAGAGTAGATTCAGGAATCGGGCCAAATCGATCAGTTAGTGATTGGGTGAATTTCGCTAGTTCCTCTTCATCATTAATGTTGTCCAGGTTTGAATACAAACTGAGACGTTCGGAGATATTCGTTACATAATCTTCAGGAATGATTAATTCCAGATCAGTTTCAATGTTGCAATCCTGAACAAGTGATTTAACCTTTTGACTGAGATCCTGCTCAAACAAGTCCTTAAATTCAGTTTCCTTTAGCTCCTGAATGGTTTCATCCAGGATTTTGTGATACATGTCAAACCCAAGGTCGCTGATGAATCCACTTTGTTCTTTTCCCAATAAATTACCAGCACCTCGTATATCCAAATCCCTCATGGCAACTTTGAAACCATCGCCTAACTCTGAGAATTCCTCCAGGGCTGAAAGGCGCTTTCTGGCTTCCGAGGTTAGAACGGAAATCGGTTGAGAAAGTAAGTAACAAAAAGCTTTTTTGTTCGATCGGCCTACCCGGCCCCTCATCTGGTGAAGGTCAGACAGGCCAAACATGTGGGCATGGTTGATAATAATAGTATTGGCATTGGGGATGTCGAGTCCGGACTCGATGATATTTGTAGAAACCAGAACATCATATTCTCCCTCGATAAATCGCATCATTACCTTTTCCAGCCTGTTTCCGTCCATTTGACCGTGGGCCACACCTACCTGGGCATCAGGAACCAGTCGAAGAATTATGTTGGCCACTTCTTCAATGTCACTGATGCGATTGTGCACAAAAAATACCTGGCCACCACGACGAAGTTCAAAGCTGATGGCATCACGGATGCTTGCCTCGTTAAAAACCTGCAATTCTGTGGTCACAGGTTGGCGGTTCGGTGGCGCCGTCGAGATCACGCTGAGGTCACGGGCCCCCATCAATGAGAAGTGGAGGGTTCGGGGAATTGGAGTTGCGGTGAGGGTAAGCGCATCAACATTTACCCTGAGTTCTTTTAGTTTCTCTTTTACCTTCACGCCAAATTTTTGTTCTTCATCGATCACTAAAAGTCCAAGGTTTTTGAAAGAAACATCTTTCCCAACAAGTCGATGAGTTCCTATCAGGATATCAACCTTACCCTCCTTGACCCTTTGCACTGTCTTTTTGATTTCTGCAGCTGATTTGAACCGATTGATATAATCGACCTCAATAGGAAATCCGTTGAGTCGTTCTTTGAAGGTCCTCTGATGTTGCAAGGCGAGGATCGTGGTCGGTACAAGAACAGCTACCTGCCTTCCGCTATTTACGGCTTTGAAAGCGGCCCGAATAGCCACCTCCGTTTTGCCAAAGCCAACATCACCGCAGACCAAACGATCCATGGGGTGGGCTTGCTCCATGTCTCTTTTTACATGCTCTGTGGCCGTGGCCTGATCAGGTGTGTCCTCATAGAGAAAGGAGGATTCAAGCTCAATTTGCATATAGTCATCGGGTGGATAGGCAAATCCAGGAGCTGCTTTTCTTTTGGCGTAAAGTTGAATCAGGTCCTTGGCGATGTCTTTAACCTGCTTTTTAACCTTCTTCTTTTTGTTCTCCCATTCCGGACTGCCAAGTTTACTGATCGGTGGTGCAATGCCTTCTTTGCCTGAAAATTTCGAAATTTTATGAAGGGCGTGTATACTCGCATAAAGCAAATCGTCGTCCTTATAAATCAACCTCATTGCTTCCTGCTTCCTGCCGCCAACGTCCACTTTGTCAAGACCGGCAAAGCGACCCACACCATAATCGATGTGAACGACGAAATCACCAGGCTGAAGCGTTTTAAGCTCTTTGAGGGTAAGCGCTTTTGATTTTGAAGACCGATCCTTGGTTTTGTATCGATGAAACCGCTCAAAAAGTTGATGGTCGGTGTAGCAGGTGATTTTCAGCTCTTTGTCGACGAACCCTCCACGAAGACCGGCAATCAGCTCTTCAAATTTTAGGGTAGGATCGATTTCAGAAAATATTTCGCGTAAGCGTTCCAGTTGCTTATAGTTCTCCGCTGAAATAATAATGCGATGATCATGATCCTGCCATTTGTCAAGATCCTGCGCTATAAGGTCAAAATTTTTCTTGAATGGCGGTTGAACCTCCGCATTGAACTGAAATCGCGAAGAGGTCTCCAGGTAAAAACGATTACCAAACTCGATTTGGGTTAATTTTTGAAGGTGTGATTTGAACGCAGCTCCATCGCTGAATAACTCTTCCGGGGTAAGAACCACCTTGGTTTGATTGGTGGCGTCCAGAATAGTAGTAAATTCTTCCCGGGCTTTTTCAAAATAGTTATCAAGGACATCGATGGTCTGCTGAAAATCCTTGATCCATATTTTGCTATTCCTTGGAATGTACTCAAGAAACCCTTGACGCTCTTCCTCCAGCAGTTTTGTTTGAACATTAGGGATGATGCTCAGACTTTTCAGCTTGTCGATCGACAATTGGGTATTTGGATCAAAGGTTCGGATACTTTCTACCTCATCACCAAAAAACTCAACCCGATAAGGAAGGTCTCCGGAAAAAGAAAAAATGTCAACAATGCCCCCCCTGATGGCAAACTGTCCCGGTTCATACACAAAATCAGTCCGCTCAAAATCGTAATTGCCCAGTAGTTCAGAAAGGAATTCGATGTCAATATTTTCGTCCTGATGAAGGGTAAAAGTATTTTTCGTGAGAGACCGTTTATTGATAACTTTTTCTGTGAGGGCATCAGGATAGGTCACTATCATTTCGCCACTAGTCGACCTTTGATTGATCCGATTCAGGATTTCCGACCTCATCAGGATATTGGCGTTTTCAATTTCCTCGAAACTATAGGGTCGCTTATAAGAAGTGGGGAAAAACAGGACTTCCTTTCCCGGATTTAGCGCCTGAAGGTCATTAAAAAAGTAGGCAGCTTCCTCTTTATCATGAAGGACAAAAACCTGGAATTGATGATTCAGAAACTGGATCGCAGAAGCAACTACCACATCCAGGCTTCCAACAAGTCCTTTGATCTGCACTTTCTGACCATCATTAGACTTGACGGTTTCAGCGATGGTTTGCAGGTAGCCATCAGATTTATAGGGATTAATAAGCTCACGTACTTCCAAAACTCCTCAAAAAAATTAAGAGGCAAATGTACTAATAATCAGTTGTCAATTCGTTTTGAATATGACTTAGCTCATTTAGTCAAACCAAAATCTACGAAAAGGAGTTTAATGTTATTTAGGGTAACGAACTAGTGAAAACTAACAGAACAACTAAGAAACCATCAGTAGCTTCAAGTCTTAAAAAGATCGAGGAAGCACATCCTTACAAGATGATTCTTTTTTTGGGAATGGTGGGCAGCTCAATGATCTTCCTTTACACCGTACTCGCCTATTCTGCGACTCATGCTGCACTTGAAGCTTCTGAATTTAATATCCCCAAAGCCTTCATTGTCGGCTCTTTCATCCTGGTGTTTTCAAGCTTTACGATTACACCAAGTTTACCTGGTTATCAGAAAGAAGATATTAACAGGCTTAAAAAATCATTGCATGTTACTCTGGTTTTGGGTGTGGCGTTTATGGTTTGCCAGGTAGTGGGATGGAAGGAAATGCTTGCCTTGGAAGAGGCAATGGGATCAGATAGTGCACCGACTTATTTATATATATTATCAGCCCTTCATGGAGTTCACTTTATTGCAGGCATAACATTTCTTGCCTGGCTCACTCATCAGTGGTCACGTTGGATCAATGATCCGGTGAAAGTTCTTATTGCAATTACCAATCCTTTTGAGAAACTGAAGCTTGAAATGTTGAATATCTACTGGCATTTTCTTGATGTGGTATGGATTTTGCTATTTCTCTTTTTTCTATTTTTTATTTATTGAGGAGGGAAGAGCGGTTTGTGATTGTAACATTTATACAAGCCACTTAATCAAGATTGTTAAATGGAAATTTTTACTGATTCAATAAAACTTTTTGATATTCAATTTCGTTATCTCAGTGAATAACCAATTGGTTATTGCCAAATAGGATAGAACGTATTATAAGATAATATTGGTTAGGTTGGTGATTGGAGCAGGCTTTCGGAAACGGAGCCTGCTTTCTTTTTTATATTTTTATAGGGGTTTGTTATGATCCTTCAGTTGATCAAATAATTACAGCATATTCCTAGTAAGCCTTACAATTCCCTGCCGGGAAAAATCTTCATTCGAATTAAGCGTTAATCAAGGATTATAAATCCTACTTTCTGGTTTAGCGGCCAACCATGCAAAGGCAAAATGGTTGCCGTGGACTACCGCTTGAAGTTGTTGCCCGAGCATTGGCCCATCAAAGCATTTCCCGGCGATTGTCCAGGTGGATTTTGTTTCTCTATCGATGAAAGAGCCCTTTGAGTTCCCAAAAGTTAATTGTTGGCCGTTCAATTTGGAAGAGAAAACTGTCACTGCCCCCACATCACGCGATTCATTAATCTCACTTTGATCCATGGCTGACTTTACTCCTTTTTGAAAGAATATGACCAGAGGCACCCCATTGGGTTGATCATTAATTACTTTTTTGCGAGCAATAAGGCTTTGAGGGTAAACAATGTCTTCGCCTTTAGCATTCACATTTATTACACGCTCCAGGGCAGGCAATCTTTTGTCAGTCGTCCCCTTAAAAAGAAAAGGGTGTGATGAGTCATAGTTGACATACGGGTTAGTGCCATAATTCCTGAAGGTGCCGGTTTCTGTTGACAGCACAAACCCAAAGGGGAAATTTTCTTTGAATTGCTTGAAGGAGATCAGCAGTGATGGCAGGATACTGAGCTCTGAACCTGCATATTTCCCAACGATTCCTTCGCCAGTAATTTGTTGCCACCAGCTTTCCGTTTCGTGGTCCCACATCACCATGTCACTGTTTCTGAGCATGCCCGAGACTCCAAAAGTTAACGTTTCAGACTCCACCCTTCGGTCGAAGACAATAGCAGCATTACACAAGGGGCAATAGGTGGCAATTATTGGCACCCCTCCCACTTCATCGTTGACGATTTCATGGTACATAAGGACGCTTAGTGGATAGGCCCGAACCTTGCCGTTTATTTCGAGTGCAATTACAGGCTCATGAGGGAAATAGGTTTTGGAGGCCTGGTCAACAGACCAAAATTTTGGATTGTAGATCGGTGGAATCTGATCCTTCCCGACGATAATTTTGATCTCATTCAGCGGAACAGTGTGCTTGGTTCGGTTGGTTTTCCAGGTTTGAGGTCGAACAGGATTAAACTGTTCCTGTCCATGGCCAGAAAACACCATCAATAATAGAAGGACTGTAAATAAATTTCGCATATTAAAATTGGTGTTAACAGAATGCTGTTGCCAATTAGAAACGCAGGTCGAAGTACTGTTTCAAAAGTAGAAACAGAAAGTAGTAGGTGATAGTTCTTTAATTAACTATCGATTGAATTTCTCCAGGCTATTGAGGAATTGTTGGGCATTTTGATACCCTGGTACCGGTTTCACTTTTTTGAAGTACTCATCAATAAATACTATTGTGGGTAAGCCCTGCACCTTAAATGATTGAGCGAGTTCTCTTTCAGTTAACTGCTTCCCATTGAATGTGATGGTTTTCTTACTCTCCGCATTCAGCTTGACCGCATAATAATTCTCATTGATGTATTCGGCCACTTTATTGTTTGTAAACGTCTTCCGGTCCATCACTTTGCACCAGCCACACCAGTCGGCATAGACGTCGATAAAAACTTTACGTGGATTTTCTTTGACAAATTCCTGGGCTTCTTCAATACTGACCCAGTTTACTGAACCCGCCATTGAAACCTCTTTGATGTCATTGGTCCAAAGGGAGTTTATCAGTAGTAATAGGGTGGTTGAATAAGAAAGCACAAGGTTTGACATATTGAATCGGGAGTTTTAAAAAGGAATGTATCTCTATCAAATCGAAATTAGTGAAAAATAGTTCCACAATTAGCATAATGAACTTTTCCGGATTAAAAATCTGTTAAACAAACAATATTACAGAAAAATGAATGTGAGGATGAGTGCGGTTAAATTGTATGTTAATATGTGTCGAACCAGATATGTGAGTTCAATTTGTTTTTTTGTTTTAGCGATAATGTTTTCGCAAAATGCAAAAGGGCAGTGTTGCTCAGGTGGGGTGCCAATGTCAGGAAACCTGGGAATGCCTTCTGCTGATAAGAATACTGTACAATTGGCGGTCAGCCATGATTTTAATCGGTTGACTAGATTTCAGACTGGTCGTAATGAACTGACTTCCAAGGAATTTAGCAGGGAAACAAATTCGATCCTTGTAGAGGCGGGATACAGTCTTTCACAAAAATGGTCTGTTGATGTGTTCCTCTCATGGGTGAGGCAAAAAAGAGATAATAGATTAGCTGGTGTTCAACAGACAACAAGCGGAATAGGGGACGCAACACTGCTATTGAAATACCGGCTATTGAGTAGTTTGAATGTGGGTGCAGGAATCAAGGCTCCTTTAGGAGCCTCTGATTTCACTTTTACCGAGGGTGGCATCCGATCACCATTACCCCTAGATTTGCAACCTGGAAGTGGTGCCTGGGACGGGGTATTTTGGGCCAACTATACCACTACACTCAAGTTTTTGAGGCCTAGCACAACCTTTTCAACAACTACAACTTTCAGATTAACGGGCAAAAATGATGAGTTTTTTTCTTCGACCTATGAAGTTGGAAATGAGTTTTTAATCAATACGAGTGTGAGCGATCGTTTCCTCTTGGGAACTTTAATTTTTGATCCATCGTTTGGCATAAACTACCGTAGACAAGGAACTGATATTTCATTCGAATTTGAGAACCCCAATTCAGGAGGAGATTTTGTTTTCATTAATCCGGGAATTGCCTATCAGGCGACTCCCGATTTGACCTTCCAGGTCAACAGTTCAATTCCGGTTTATCAACAGGTAGGTGGCACGCAAGTAGCCAATAGCTTTAGAATAAATACTGGTGTTTTTTACAGGTTTAGCATAAAAAAGAATTGACACGATGAAGAACTTCAAATTATTCACAGGGACACAAATTTTACTGACCCTCATTGCCGGAATTCTAATTTCTTGTGGAGGAGATGACCCGATAGACGATGGCGCTTTCTTAGACAATGATGGCGAGGTAATAAACGATGATGAGTCGGGTTGGAGTGTGCCCGTGGCCAATGTTTTGGCAGGACAAATAAAAGACGGAATTCCTTCTGTTGATAATCCACGGTTTGTTTCCCTTGCAGATGTAACAACCATTCCGGATGAGGAATTGGTAATTGGCTACAAAAAAGGAGATGATGTAAGGGCTTATCCTCACCAAATCCTTGACTGGCATGAGATCGTAAATGATGACATAGGTGGTGACAAACTGGCTTTGACCTATTGCCCGCTTACGGGAACAGCTATCGGTTGGAATCGTGAGCTAAATGGCCAGGAAACGACTTTCGGTGTGTCTGGACTGTTATTTAACACCAATCTTATGCCATACGACCGGCAGACCAGTAGTGTGTGGTCTCAAATGCTAACAGCCGGAGTAAATGGAGATTTGAGGGACAATCAAGCGGAAATCCTCCAGGTAATAGAAATGCCCTGGAAAGATTGGAAAGAAATCTACCCTAACTCATCAGTACTTTCGAGGGACACTGGTTTTGAACGAACTTATGGAAGGTATCCTTATGGCTCATACCGACAAACCAATTCTTTGCTATTTCCTGTAATAACAAGAGATGATCGTCTTTTTGGGAAAGAAAGGGTACTGGGGGTAATTATCAATGATCTTGCAAAAGTCTATCGTTTTACAATTATGGAGCAAGATGGTTCTTTGAAGGTAATCAAGGACACTTTTCAAGATCAGGAACTGCTAGTTGTTGGAAATAACCGTTTCATGAATGTCTTCCAAATAGGCGGTGTTAGTAGTGCCCAGGATTTTACTTCGGTAATGGATCGTGAATTCATAGCTGTACAGGGTCAATTACCTATTGCATTCGAAGATAATACTGGTAATAAATACGATGTATTCGGTGTGGTGGTAGAAGGGCCAGAATCTGGTGACAGGCTGGGAATTTTGGAAGCCTATATGGGCTTTTTCTTCTCTTTTGGCACATTTTATCCCAATCCTGAGATCTTGGAATAAAATATCATATCGTCATCTCGATTGGGATAAATGGGGTTACCATTGATAATTCATGGTATGTCCTTGGGCCGGACTGGCCCTTCTTTCTTCCTTGATGAAGAAAGGAAGCAAAGAAATCAAGGGTTGTGATCAAAAAAGCTAAAATTCAATTAGTTACGCTAAAAATCCTTGAAACTCCCTTCGGTCAAACA
>Ga0316189_10005312_pt1 | contig 12350 bp, 7 predicted proteins | sample LowCovwburrow_MG_FD_204930 | JGI IMG/M metagenome (GOLD analysis project Ga0316189, IMG submission 204930) | Coastal sediment microbial communities from Maine, United States - Lowes Cove worm burrow | ecosystem: Environmental > Aquatic > Marine > Coastal > Sediment | place: USA: Maine... | reverse complement strand
CTTAATGGTGTTGATATGGGTGGTCGTAAGCTGCGTATCAACAGCGCTAAAGAGAAAAACGAGTAATCGTTAATGTACTCAATTTAAAAGGGACTGCCATGCAGTCCCTTTTTTTATGCGCACAGACTTGTTGATTATCGAACCAGTGCGATACCGGTGAAGTAGGGGTGGAGATTAGCCAACACGACATAACCCACCGTGCTGATCACCGCAATAATGGCATCATGTCTGAATGAAATCTTTTTGCCCTTGGGCTTGGCTCCGCGTTGGTTGGCTGAGTACATACCGAAGAGCGAATAGACTAAAAATGAACCGAACAGAATCATCGAGGCTTGATCACCATTGGTGGCTAGGTGACCGCATGACCAGAAGGTGATACCCCAGAGCATCGGGTGGGCGGTAAATCGTTTGATGTTCGATTTCATGTGCATGGCTACAATGAAGTAGAGCGCCAAGATCATGGAGATGTTGGTGATGACATAGCTCCATGATGGAGGAGTCCAGACCGGGACAAATGGTGCGGCGCCTTTGCCCGTAACGATGAAGTAGAGGCCGACAAAGGAGATGAGAGCAAATACGCCCTTGTACGCCTTTTCCCCCAACTTCAGAAACAGCACATTGCGTGCTATTGAGAATGTTGGCAGCAGGTGAATGGCAAAGAAGATCACCAAACCAAGTATCAAATATGTCATCGTAATCTCCTCCATATCGTTAAACCAAAGCGGTCATAATCTAACCTATTCATCGACATCCGGCACCTCTCATGACTCCAGCGGTTGCATCTCCACATCATGTTTTCTCTCTGTATGGTCGGTGGCCAGTAGCATGTACATGGCTGGCACAACAAACAGCGTGAAGATGGTGCCGATGGAGAGTCCGGTGAAGATCACGATCCCCATCGATTGACGTCCGGCCGCACCGGCACCACTGGCCATCACCAGAGGCAATACACCCAGCACCATTGCTGCTGTCGTCATCAGGATCGGACGCAGACGAATGGCTGCTGCCTCCTCGATCGCTTCTCGTTTGCTGTGGCCTGCCAATTGCAGATCGTTGGCAAACTGAACAATCAGGATGCCATGCTTACTGATCAGCCCCATCAAAGTCACCAGCCCTACCTGTGTATAGATATTGAGCGTGGTGAAGCCGACATTGATAAAGAGCATGGCCCCCATCAGTGCCAGCGGCACTGATACCAGAATCACTACCGGATCACGGAAACTGTTGAACTGAATCGACAGGGCCAGAAAGACAATGATGATGGCAAATAACATGGTGAAGGCGAAGCCACCGGACTCCTGCATGAACTGACGCGATTGCCCAGAGTAGTCGACACTATAGCCAGCCGGAGCCACATCTTTCAGAGCACTACGCATGAAATCGAGCACCTGCTGTTGTGAAATCCCCGGTGCATAGACACCCTGCACCGTGGCTGAGTTGAGCTGTTGGAAATGGTTGATTGATTCAGGCACCACCTCATGCGTGATGCTGGCAACTGTGGATGCTGGAATCACTGTACCGTCGGCTGCCCGGATATAGTAATCGAGCACCTGGTCCGGATTAAGGCGCGACTCCTGCATCACCTGCGGAATTACCCGATAGGAGCGACCATCAATGGAGAAGTAGTTTACATAGCCGCCACCAAGTGCAGCACCGAGTGACTGGCCGACATCCTGCTGACTCAGTCCCAGCGTACTAACGAGATCGCGATCCACACGCAGGGTCGCCTGTGGCTTATCGATCTTCAGATCACTATCGATAAAGAAGAACATGCCCGAGGCCTGTGCTTTTCCGACTACTTTTTGAGCAACCTCATTAAGATTCTCAAAGCTATCGGTTGTCTTGATCACGAACTGCAGTGGCAATCCCTGTGCGCCCGGCAGTGGTGGAAACTGGAATGCCGCGATATGAGCACCAGCAATGGTATTCCACTTCTCCTGAAGTACTTGTTGCAGCTCTTTGGCACTGCGATCACGCTCATCCCAAGGCTTGAACAGAACGCCGCCGATGCCCTGATTGATGGTCGGCATGCCGGTCAGTTGGAACATCTGATCGTACTCAGGGAGCTCTTTCGATAGCTCGAAGGCCTCACGAGCATAGCCCAGCATCTGCTGAGCCGTGGCGTTGGGTGCGCCCTGTACATGGGCAGCGACAAGACCTTGATCCTCCTCCGGTGCCAGCTCGGAGGCCGAAGTGGCAAACAGGTAGATGGTTCCGACCAGTAGCAGTGCGCCCATCACTACCTGCACATTCCATGTATCCAACGAGCTATGAAGACGACGTTGATAGGAGGTATGGAGGCGGTCAAAAAGGTGATCAATCTTGTGCACCAGCCAGGTATCATCCTGCCCAACTTTGAACATTCGCGATGCCATCATGGGCGACAGGGTTAGCGCAATAACACCGGATACCGTTACGGCTCCGGCCAGCGTAAAGGCAAACTCGGTGAAGAGAGCCCCGGTCAGACCACCCTGATAACCAATCGGCACATAGACAGCGATCAGTACGATGGTCATGGCAATAATCGGACCACCCAGTTCGCGTGCTGCCAGTAGAGAGGATTCGAAAGGAGTCTTGCCCTCTTTCATATGACGATCGACATTCTCCACCACAATGATGGCATCATCGACGACCAGTCCGATAGCCAATACAAAGGAGAGCAGGGTAAGTAGATTGATGGTGTAATCGAAGGATTGCATGATAGCAAATGCGCCAATCATGGAGAGTGGGATGGCGACCAACGGCACCACCACTGCACGGAAGTTGCCAAGGAAAAGAAAGACGACAAGGGCAACAATCAATAGCGCCTCAATCAGGGTTTTCACGACCTCATCGATGGAGCTGTGAATGAACTTGGTGCCGTCGTAGACAATCTCGCCAGTTAGCCCAACCGGCATCTGCGCCTGCATATCAGGGAAGACCTCTTTTACACGGTCGGTCACTTCCAGCACATTGGCATCCGGTGCCACCTTGATACCGATAAAGACCGAATCACGTCCGCCGAAGGCAGTTGAAAGATTATAATCCTCAGCACCCAGTACGACATTGGCAACATCTTCCAGACGTACGATGGCACCATCCTGTTGATGGATGACCAGCTGTTTGAACTCATCGACCGAGTGCAGGTCGGTGGCAGCAGTCAACTCAACGCTAACCATCTGTCCTTTGGTGCTGCCAAGGGCTGTCAGGTAGTTATTGCGGGCAAGAGCTGCATGCACATCCGTGGCAGTCATATGGAAAGCGGCCATACGCTGAGGATCGAGCCATGCACGCAATGCGAACTGTCGGGCACCGATAATCTCGGCCTGTTGTACTCCTTCAATACCATCGAGCTGCGGCTTAATCACGCGCACCATATAATCGGTCAGATTATTATTCGGTAGATCCTTGCTGAAAAAACCCATGTACATCGAGGCGACTGTCTCACCCACCTGTACGGTGATCACCGGCTGCTGAGCTTCGGCAGGCAGCTTATTGAGCACCGCGTTGACCTTGCTGCTGATGTCGGTCAGCGCTTTGTTGGAGTCATAGTTCAAGCGCAGTGTGGCACTGATGTTGGAGATGCCGCTGATACTGACCGAGGACATATAGTCGATACCGCCAGCCTGGCCAATGGCGGACTCCAGCGGTTGGGTGATAAACCCGGCCACTGTTTTGGCATCAGCACCATAGTAGGCCGTGCTGACAGTGACGATGGCATTCTGTGTCTCGGGAAACTGGCGCACCGGCAACATCGAGATCGCCTGAAGGCCCAGCACCAGAATCAGTAGGCTGATCGTTGTTGCCAGTACAGGTCTGCGGATAAAGATATCGGTAAAGTTCATGCCGCACCTCCATCTGCGGCACTCTTCGAGCGCGCAATAGCGCGTCTGATTTTTCTATCCTGAAAAATTATCATCACTTACTGTTCCTGTGGTGTCGGTGCCGGCTCATTGGCAGGCTTATGGCTGTTATTGATAATCAACGGTGTTCCGTTTTTCAGCTTCATCTGACCACTGGTGACCACCATGTCACCTTCATTGATGCCGCTGAGCAGGGCCACCTGATCACCGCGAACAGCGCCGGTTTTAACAAAAATCTGCTCGGCTACCGGCATGGGGTCTTTGCCATCTTCAGTCGGCTTACCCGCTCGGGCAACAAATACGGTTGTACCGTAGGCGTTATAGGTGATCGCAGTCTGTGGCAGAGTCAGGTAGGCATTGGCACTACCTGTTTCAATTTGAATCTCAGCAAACATGCCGGGGACCAGATCGCCCTTGGCATTATCAATCAATGCTTCGACATGGACGTTGCGCGTGTTGGTATCCACACGGCTATCAATGGCAACGATCTCCCCTTTGAAAGGGCGACCGACAAATGTATTGGTCTGCAAGCTTACCGTTTGCCCTGCCTTTACCTCTGCCATCTGCCGTTGCGGGATATTAAAATCGATCAACATCTTATCACTCGCCTGTAGAGAGATGATGGTGGCACCTGCATTCAGATATTGCCCGACACTGACGGTACTAACACCCAGACGACCGGAGAACGGTGCATGTATTTGAAGTTTATCGAGAACGGCCTGCAGCTGCTCGAGCTGTGCCTGCTTGGCTTGTAAATCAGCTTTATCTGCATCCACTTGTGCCTGACTGATGGCGTGAACCTTGATCTGCTCTTTATCACGCTTCATCGTGATTTTTGCTAAGGCAAGAGCCGCCTCGGCAGCCTTGAACTGGGCCTTCTCTTCACCCGCAGCAAGTTCCAACAGCAGCTTTCCAGCTCGGACCTCTTCACCCGCCTTGAAATGGATTGTTTCGACTGTGCCAGCACGCTCAGCCACAATCATCGCTCCCTGACGGGCACGCAAGCTTCCCACAGAGCGAATCTTCGGCTGCCACTGCTCAAGCTTGGCCTCCATTGCCGTCACTGTCGCAGGCGGTAGTCCGTTGCCTGCCAACCACTGCGCCATCATATAGGCTGAGAACTGCTGAAATCCGATCACAGCGCCAAAAAGCACAGCGACACTGATCAGCATTATTGTCATACGTTTTTTCATTCTTCATTCTCCATCGTCTTGTTCATGTCAGAGATAACCTCAGCGCTAATCTCATCGCCAATTTCGTCGTTAAGAGGAACCCACCAGCCACCACCGATGGCATGGATCAGTGCGGCCGAATCGGCGAAGCGCGTAGCTTCGGCTTGTGCAAGTGCGATGGTTGTCTGCTGAAACTGCTGGCTTGCATTGAGTAGTTCGAGATAGCTGGCACTACCGGTCTCAAATTGTCCGTTGACCAATGCGTAGACCTCCCCTGCTGCTTTGGCGGCCTGTTGCCGTAGTTGCAGGGTGCGGCCATCCATCTCCAGTGCCAGCAGCGTATCTGCAACATCACGAAACGCCTGTAGAACGGTCTCTCTGTAATTTGAATATGATTTTTCTAAGGCAGCTTCGGCCGAACGCTTTTTGGCTCGGAGTTCGCCGCCATGAAAGAGCGGTTGTACCAGCCCCGCTCCGGCACCCCATACAGTGCTTCCAGTTGTGAATAGACCCGACAATGTATTGCTCTCCGTGCCGAAGCTTCCGGTGAGAGTGATGCGCGGATAGAGATTGGCTGTTGCTACACCGACATTGGCACTGGCCTGATGCAGCAGTGCTTCAGATGCCAGAATATCAGGGCGTTGTCGAACCAGCTCTGATGGTAGAGCGAGAGGAAGCTCCGATGGTAGCTGGAACGATTGCATCGTAAATTCGGGCAGAGTCGTATCAGCAGGCAGCCTGCCGACAAGGACATTGAGCAGATGACGATTCTGTTGCAGCTGCTTCAATAACTCCGGCAATGTGCTCTGAGCCTGAGCGAGGGCAGTGACCTGATTGAGCAGAGCAGACCGGGATACAACGCCCAGCTCAAATTGCTTCTCCACCATCTCCAGCTGCATTTCACTATCTTGGATGATCTGCTCGCTGGCCTGAATCTGACTACGTAACGACCCTTCCCGAACCGCAGCTGTGACAATGTTGGCTGCCAGTGTGATGCGTGCCGCCTGTAGCTGATAATTTTCAAAATCGACCTGCGACTCAAGCCCTTCCAGATAGCGCCGACTTGCGCCGAAAAAATCGATACCGTAACTGGCTGAAACCGATGCGTTATGAACATTGTAGATATTCGGTCTGCCACCAAAACCAGCGCCGGAGATCTTCTGTCTATTTGAATTGGCATTACCATCAATCGATGGAAAGAGCACTGAGCCCACTTGCGAATTCAGGTTCTCCTCAGCTTCGCGCAGTCTTGCTTCAGCTGATGCAACCGTTGGGCTATTGGCCAGCCCCTGCTCGACCAACGCTGTAAGTGTTTTAGAACCAAACATCGTCCACCATCGCTGTTGAAGTTTGGTCTCAGAAGATATTTTCTGACCGCTTGAGAGTTGATTTAGATCGAGTTCGCTTTGGGTGTATCGATCACTCTTGTCTGCTCCAGGTTGGTTGAAGTCGGGGCCGGCGGCACAGCCGCTTATGAGCAGTGAAAGTAGTCCGATCTTATACCATTGATATCCACTCATGCTGCGATCCGGTTTTTGTTGTCGGTCGCATACCAGGCTGTGTTGCCAATACATCTGTTGGCAACTTCAATGCATCGCTCAAATACTATTTCAGGGCTCTCTTCCTTCCATCCGTAGCCTCTAAGGAAGTTGATGTAGTTGGTGGTGAAGTGAACATAACTCTCATCATCGCTCTTTGGGCATAGTGTGCTGGCATAGCCGGATTGGGCCGTGCTGGAAAGGCCAACGCATAGCCCCCACATGCCATGGGTCAGGTGATGCGCCAGCTTCTCTCTTTCGGCTTCATCAAGTTTGAAGTAACCATTCATATCATTTTCGATCGCCTTGACCACAATGCCGAGAAAGGTCTGAGCCAGCTCAACATGAAGGCGGTTCAATCGTTCGGCCCGATACTCAGTTGCTCGTCTCCAAACGGATGGCATCAGTGAGAGGGAGTCGATCTCGATAAGATCAGGATGCTGCATGGAGATGAGCCAGCTGCATTGAGCTACCGTGATAATCTTTTCAACATCAGGAATGGATAGTGATGCGATCTCTAGGAATAGGGATTTTTCATCCATGCAGAGTGTGTAAGCGCAGGCGAGAAGAAGGTCTTCCTTGCTTTCAAAATGGCTGTAAATCGTACCCATGGAGTAACCGGAAGCTTTGGCCACATCGGACATGCGCATGCCAATGAAGCCTTGTGCCGAGAGCAGCTGAATGGTCTTTTCGACAATGCTGATTTCTCTTTGTTCCCTTAATTCGCGACGATTCATAATACCCCACTAAAATAGTCCGATTATTACGAATAATGTTCGAATAAAATTTCTTTTGCAACCCCGTTATTAAATCGAGGTGCAATTGTGTGAAAAAAATGGCCTTGGTTATGAGGTGTATTCGCTTCGGATCTTTTCCGCAGAAGAGCGATGACCTGTTATTGACCTAGGCGGCTCATCATTTTGGAGATTTTCTGGCTGAAAGTGGCCACTTTGAACGGTTTCATGACCACGACTTCAGCTCGCAATTCGCCTTCGCCAGCATTGTCATCTGGATTATAACCGGTCAAAAACAGAATGCGGGCGTCCGGATTCATCTGGCGAATCTGTTTTGAAGCATCGATCCCCCCCATGGATGGCATCACCACATCGAGAACCACCATCGCAATCTCTTCACCCTGGCGGCGATAGATATCGACGGCTTCAAGCCCATTCTTCGCCTGAAGTACCCGGTAGCCAAGCTTGCTCAGCAACATGTCGATCATCGCCAGCACTTTCTCGTTGTCGTCAGCCACCAGGATCGTGGCGCCATCCCCTTCGGCTGCGACAATCTGATCTGCTTTGGCGACACTATGATAGCTCTTCTTCAGTTCCGGCAGATAGATGTGGAAACAGGCTCCTCCTTCCAGCCGAGCCTCAGCCGTCAGCACACCGCCATGCGACTGGATACAGCCAAAGGCCATCGACAGTCCGAGCCCGGTCCCCTCAGTTTTCGTCGTAAAGAAAGGTTCAAAGATATTGGTGAGGTCACTTTCGCTGATCCCGCAACCGTTGTCGCAGATGGTAATGCGGGCATACGCATCCGCTTCCATCTCCGGATGCATAGTGAGAAAGCCTTCATCCGCCTTCCATCTTTCCAGTTCAAGCGTAATGAGTGGCTTATCAACATCGGCAATAGCATCGCGAGCATTGTTCAGTAGGTTGAAGATCACCTGCTCCAGCTGGTTGTCATCCCCATGAATCATCAACTCGTCGCTAACCCTATTGTGAAACTTGAACTTCGTATTACCCGGCACACTTACCTGATAGAGCTGGGCAGCGGTTTCCAGAAGCGTGGATAGCTCGATCGACCGCATCTCGATCAACCCCTTACGCGAGAAGGCCAGCAACTGCTTGATAATGCTGGCACTGCGAAACGAGACCTCTTCGACACTCTCAAGCATGGCAAGTGTCTTCGGATTATCTTCGATGTTCTGTTTGACTAGGTAGATATTGCCTGTAATGGCTGCCAGCGTGTTATTGAAATCGTGTGCGATGCCGCCTGCCAGTGTTCCAATCGCCTCCATCTTCTGAGACTGGATAAATTGTGCCTCCATCTGTCTATGCTTTTTCTCGGAGAGAAACGACTGCCTGCGGTGGTAGCTGGTCAGAAGGGCGACGATGATTCCAAACAATGATGCTGCAAACATCAGAAAGAGATAGATCGGTAGGTAATCTGACGGCATGGGATTGAGATACTGATAGAGGATAAATTCAGCAAGGAAGATCAGCATCACCATTGCCGCCTGTCTGATGTTCAGACCGGAGACAAGCCAGAGCCAGACCACCATCAGATATCCTTCACCCGCCAGCTCATGCAGTGCACCGTTTCCGGTTATATAGAGATGAGCACCCCAGGCAATGATGACAGCGGTAGAAACGATGCCAACGTGATACGTCATGGACCTGATTTTAAATGAGAGAAGAACCAGCCCTAAAAAGAGCAGCCCAGAACCCAGATGAATGTCGCTCGCCAACTTGGAAATCGAATCATCAAGCACCATCGGGTCAATGAAAGACATCATGACATAGAGCATGGCCGGCATCAGTAGCCCAAATCGCATCTGCGTTTTGCGCTCTCTTCCTGTTAGCGACTGATAGGCCCGCTCGAGTGCAGGATCATCAAATGTCATGAAAAACTTTTTCATTAAAGCACTTCTTTCCTGTCTTTATCAGCCATCAGATATTGGCTCGAAAACAGTCCCGGCGGCATTTTTTCGAGCGAATGAGAGCGATCAGATATGAATCGCTTTACCGTCCGAATCGAGTACTGATTCGTGAATCATCTCCGAGAGGGTCGGGTGCGGGAACATATGATGCGCCAAATCCTCATCTGTGGTTTCGAGCGTTCTTGCAAGTTGTAGAGATACGATCAGTTCAGTTGCTTCTGCGCCGACAATGTGTGCGCCCAGCAGTTCGCCGCTCTCGGCGTCGAAGATCGTTTTGACCATGCCTTCGGTCTCGGCCAAGCCCATCGCTTTGCCGTTCGGGGCGTAGGACATCTTGCCCACTTTGATCTCATGTCCAGCTTCCTTGGCAGCCTTTTCAGTCAACCCGCATGAACCGACCTGTGGTTGACAGTAAGTGCAGCCCGGCACGTTGCCATAATCGACCTTGTGCGGATTCAGTCCGGCAATGCCTTCGATACAGACGATACCCTCGTGGCTGGCTACGTGCGCCAGTGCTGGTGCGCCGACAACATCACCAATCGCATAGACACCGGCGTGATCGGTACGGTAGTAGTCGTCCACTTCGATAGCGTTGCGCTCTACCTTCATGGATGTGTTCTCAGCACCGATCTTGTCGGTGTTACCCAGTACGCCAACAGCGACAAGGCAGACATCGCCCTCGATGCTCTCTTTCTTGCCTTTGGCCTCAAATTCAACGACAGCTTTGCCCTTCACGTTCTTGGCAGACGAGACCATGGCGCCGGTAATGATTTTGATCTTCTGTTTTTTGAAGCTGCGCTCTACCGTCTTGGAGATATCATGATCCTCCAGCGGCAATACCTGATCGGCTGCTTCAATCACCGTCACATTAGAACCCATGGCGTTGTAGAAGTAGGCGAACTCCATGCCGATAGCACCTGAACCGATTACCACTAGATGCTTCGGAAGTTTGGTTGGTGCCAGAGCCTGATGGTAGGTGATCACCACTTCGTGATCGACCTCCATGCCGGGGAAGGCGCGTGCCTTAGCACCCGTAGCGACAATCACATGCTTGGCCTTCACTTGCTCTTTTTTACCGTCCTTTTCGACCATCAGCTTGTTGCCTGCTTCAAAGGTGGCAAAGCCCTCGATATGTTCGATCTTATTCTTCTTGAAGAGGAAGCCGATGCCCTTGTTGAGCTTGGCAGAGATGCCGCGAGAACGTTTCACAGCCTTATCGAGATCGGGGGTGGTGTCGGAAACGCCAATGCCCAGTTCATCGCCATGATGTTTGATGATGTTGACCACCTCGGCGGTTCTTAAAAGTGCCTTGGTCGGGATGCAACCCCAGTTCAAGCAGATGCCACCCAGATGCGTGGATTCGATACAGGCCACCTTGAAGCCAAGCTGTGCAGCACGAATGGCAGCAACATAGCCGCCAGGGCCGGCACCAATCACGACCACATCATAGTCACCATCTTCATTGAAAATACCGGCAGGCTTGAGGCTCAGTTCATGCTCATCATCGTGATCTGTTGCAGATGCAGCAGCCGATAGGGTCTCAACAACCTGCTCCGGTGTGGCAACCGGCGCTTCTTCAGCCGCTGCGACAGGTGCAGTGGTGGTTTCCGGCGTGTAATCGGTGGCGATCTCTTCGCCATCTTCGGCAATCACGGCAATTGGGGAACCGACGGTAACCGTTGCTCCCTCAGGTGAGATGATTTTGTGCAGGATACCTTCGTCGACCACTTCCATCTCCATGGTCGCTTTATCGGTTTCAATCTCGGCCATCACTTCACCGCTCTCAAGTGTATCACCCTCTTTCTTCAACCAACGGGCAATTCGCCCTTCGGTCATAGTCGGTGATAGTTGGGTCATGAATACATCTATAGGCATGCTTTTCCTCTTGGTAAGAACAGGTTAATGGCAGTTTAGATCAAGACGGACGCTGGCGTCTCAATATGCTTCTTCAGTGCCGCCAAGAATTCAGCTCCGACAGCACCATCAACAACGCGATGATCGCATGAGAGTGTCAACGTCATCACCTTGGCAACAGTGAGCACACCATTCTTCACCACGGGGCGCTCTTCGGTGCCACCGACGGCCAGAATCGCACCCTCGGGTGGATTCACAATCGCGGCAAACTGTTTGACGCCATACATACCAAGATTGGAGATGGAGAAGGTGCCACCCGAATACTCTTCCGGTTGCAGCTCGCCCTTACGAGCACGCGCTGCCAGCTCTTTGACTTCATTAGAGATATCAATAATACCTTTCTGCTCTGAGAAACGGATCACCGGTGTGATCAGGCCACCATCGATAGCGACTGCCACAGAGACATGAGCATGCTTGTGCATCAATGTATCTGTCTCTGTCCAGCTGGCATTGGCCGCTGGCACGTCAACCAGTGCCTTGGCAACAGCCTTGATGACGAAGTCGTTCACACTCAGCTTGAACGCACCATCGGCGGAGTCATTCAACTGCTGGCGCAGATCCATCAGGCGATCCATCTCAACATCGACATTCAGGTAGAAGTGGGGGACCTGCTGCTTTGATTCGGTGAGTCTCCGGGCGATGGCTTTGCGCATCATGGAGTTTTCCACGCGCTCAAATTCGTCGGCATGGTATGGCAATGGACCTGTTGGCATTGGGCGCGGAGCCGCAGTCACTACAGCGCCGGTGTTGCCGCCAAGATTGATGCCACGTTTCACAGCCTTCTCGACATCAGATTTGGTAATACGGCCTCTAGGGCCGGTTCCGGTAATGGCAGCTAGATTGATCCCTTTCTGTTTGGCCAGGCGGCGTGCCAAAGGACTTGCCTTGATGCGGCGTGAATTGGACGATGATGTTTGAACGGTCGCAGCTTCAGCCACTGCTGGCGCCACGGGTGCAGCGGCAGCGGGTGTTGAAGGGGTCGCTGATTCCGCAGCAGGCTCAGCCTGCGGTGCCTCACCGGCAGCCGGCTGATAATCGGCAGGAACCTCTTCATCCTCTTCACGAATAATGGCGATTGGAGTGCCGACAGCTACGGTTGCACCTTCAGGCACAAGAATCTTGTGCAGCACACCCTCATCGACCACTTCCATTTCCATGGTTGCTTTGTCGGTCTCGATCTCGGCCATCACCTGTCCACTTTCGAGGGTATCACCCTCTT
>Ga0316189_10005310_pt1 | contig 12352 bp, 12 predicted proteins | sample LowCovwburrow_MG_FD_204930 | JGI IMG/M metagenome (GOLD analysis project Ga0316189, IMG submission 204930) | Coastal sediment microbial communities from Maine, United States - Lowes Cove worm burrow | ecosystem: Environmental > Aquatic > Marine > Coastal > Sediment | place: USA: Maine... | reverse complement strand
GTATCCCTGGATGACATCATCATTGATGGCTTTGCGGCTGAATAACCAGACAGGCGGATATAAGCGCAGTGCTTCGTTGATGCATTGTTTGGTAAAGCTTAGTTTAGACAGATCATCGGTAGAGATAGTGTCGTTGTTAACAAAAGAAGACACTTCTTTGTATGCCCTGGCATCGGCATCCGGGTGTTGTGATAACTCATACCATACCCAGTTGAGTGTGCCCGCTGAAGTTTCATGGCCGGCGATAATCATCGTCATGACTTCGTCGATCAGCTCTTTGTCAGTCATGTTGGTGCCGTTTTTATCCGTCGCGGCCATCAAAGCGCTGAGCAGGTCATCGATATCCTGCTGTCCATTGCTGCTTGGCCCGCCGCCTGCCTCGCCGCTTACATGGCGTCTTGAGTCGATAACTTTTTGAATCAATTTACCTAATTGACGAAATCGCATGGCAACGGCAAGGTCACGTGTGGTGTCTTCAGTGAGAAAAGCAAATGGGTTGCCGCCCTGCTCCGCAATAATCTTGTCAAGATCGTCACTGATGATTGCACGTAAAATAACTTCGAGAGCAAACTCACTCATCTCTGTGGTGATGTCGATGGCTTCACCTCTCTCGGCTTTTTGTTTCCACTGCGGGATCAGGCTTTGTGTTACCGTTTTTATCATGTCGCACATATGGTGAACATTTTTACGACTAAAAGCCGGCTGAATCATGGTGCGCTGACGTCGCCAGAATTTACCGTCACTGACGATGATGCCATTGCCCAGGAGCATTTTTACGCGCTCAAAGCCGGTGCCTTTTATATAATTGCTGTGGTTACTGATCAGCACATGTTTGATTGCAGCGGGATTCGTGATCACGTAGGACAGGTCCTTACGCTTAGCATCATTAAGCTTAATGATGTCGCCGTATTCTGAAAGTAGCTCAGCGATGTGTTGTTGCGATTCCAGGTCTATGTCGATGGTATACGGCGACTTGGGCCCAGGTGCAAGTTTTGTGCAATCTTTGGTGCTATCGGAGACTTCGGACATAGTGAGTAAGATTAACGGTATAATCTTCGAAAATAATAAGTAGGTGCTCGATTATATTATATAAACTCGACGCCAGAGAAACATTTTACAGAGTCGGGTCAGTGTGGTTCATAAGCAGGCCCATAGTAAGCGGAACCATATACAGTTATGACAACAAATCCATACGGTAACAAAGTTGAAGAAAAAAAATCAGTAAAGCTTGCTGATGATGTTTCCGCCGGCGTCAAAACTCAGCCAGAGACAGACAACAGCAGTCGCCGGCAGATGACACTAAAACGGCGCTTGACTTACCTCCTGTTAAAACCGGTGTTTTTGCTTTTTGTAAATTTCATCTGGATGAGTTGCCGGGTAAAAATTATTGGTCAGGAGAACATGGATAAAGTTCTTGCTGAGAATAAAACCGTCATTCCCTGCTACTGGCACCAGCAACATTTATTTTGTGCCTGGTACATGCTGAAGCAGATCAAACGCGGTATGAACGTTGGTTTTTTGATAAGTCCTTCGGTCGATGGTGAGATTCCCGCGAGTATCGCGTCTTCTCGTGGTGCAAAGGTTATACGGGGTTCTTCGACTCGAACTGGCGCGAGAGCGCTGCGTGAGATGTTTTTAATTATCAGCAAAGACAAGGTATCGCCGGTGACCACATCCGATGGTCCAACGGGTCCTATTTTTAAATTTAAAGCCGGTGCTGCAATGTTGTCACAGATGACAAAAGCGCCGATGCTGCCTATCGCATGTGCAGCAGAAAATGCGCGTTACCTGGGATCGTGGGATCGCTTCATGATACCAAAACCTTTTTCAAGGGTCGTTGTTGCTGTGGGTGAGGAAGTGAGTGTTGAGTCGTCAGCTAAGGATTTAACGCCTGTACAAACACAGATGGAGTTGGCGATTAATGCATTGATGGAACAGGCAAAACAAGCTTTGCAAGATTGATTAGTTTGGTTTTATTCTAGATTTACACTAAACGAGTAATACTAAACGGGCGGTATTAAGCGGGCAGCCTTAAGCATGTTGCGCTAAGCCGGCTGCGTTAGGCCGGTAATAGCGCTGCCTGCACACAGCGTAAGATATTGTAGTCATATGTGCCATCGAGCGCATCGTAAGCGGGTTTTAATTTTCTATTGCCGTCATCAACGCTTAAAAGTGTTTCATGAATAATATTGATTTCCTGTTGCTCCAGGTTAACAACATCATTTAATTTAAGCATGCCCTGCTCGATACAGCTGGCAAGGTGAGAATAAACAGTGGTTTTTTTAAGTTTGCGTTGTGTTGCGATGGCGTCAGCGTCTAAACCGCTGCGAAACAATAATAAGCTTTCATTGACAGTATCGCTGGCCTCAGGCTTTTCAGCATCGGCATGATTACTGATTACAGCGAGAAATGCATCGGCATACTTTTCCAGTTTGCTTTCACCAACACCGCTCAGCCGTAAGAACTGCTCATGGTTTGCTGGTTGCCTCTCCATCATTTCGGACAGTGTGGCATCGTGAAAGATAACAAATGGCGGTACCTTATGTTCTTCAGCCAGTTTTTTGCGGCAGTCGCGTAGCGCTTCCCATAAGACAATATTGGATGTGTTTTCAGTGTTGTATGATTTTCTTCCTTTGCGTGCAGATTTGGCGCGTTTACTTTCCTTGCGTAATAACAGGGTTTCATCGCCACGCAAAACCGGCCGGCATTTTTCGCTGAGGCGAAGGCTGCCGTGTCCTTCAAAATCGACAGTAAGTAAGCTGCGGCTGATTAACTGGCGGAAAATCGTTCGCCATTGTTTTGCATCAAGCTCCTTACCGATACCGTAAACGTTTAAAGTGTCGTGAGCAAACTGATGAATGCGGTCGTTTTCTTTGCCAGTTAATACGTCGACCAGATAGTTCACGCCAAAACGTTGGCCGGTTCGATGTACGCAAGATAATGCTTTCTGTGCAGCAACGCTGGCATCCCAGGTGTCAGCTGGTGTTAAGCAGTTGTCGCAGTTGCCGCAGGGCTGGTCGAGTTTTTCATCAAAATAGCCAAGCAATGACTGGCGCCGACAATTTGTTATTTCGGTAAAGCCGAGCATGGCATCAAGTTTCTGATGTTCGACACGTTTATATTTTTCTTCGGCAGTTGACGTTGCCATCATCTGTTTCAGTGTGATCACGTCCTGTAAACCGTAAGCCATCCAGGCATCGGCAGGTTGGCCATCACGCCCCGCCCGGCCGGTTTCCTGGTAGTAAGCCTCCATGCTTTTAGGCAGGTTAAGGTGTGCGACAAAGCGTACGTCAGGTTTGTCTATGCCCATACCAAAAGCGATGGTGGCAACGATGATGACGGCATCTTCATTGAGGAAGCGCTGCTGGTTGGTTTCCCTGATTTGTGACGATAGACCTGCGTGATATGGCAGTGCGGTAAAACCTTTTTCACTCAGCCATAAAGCGGTGCTATCTACTTTTTTACGTGACAAACAATAGATGATGCCGCTATCATTTTCGTGTTCATTCTGTATGAAACGTAATAATGCAGGGCGCGCATTACCCTGTGCCTCTGCGATTCGGTAGCAGATGTTGGGCCGATCAAAACTGGAGATGAACTCTCTGGCCTTTTCCAGCGCAAGACGATGTTTAATTTCAGTGCGAGTCTTCTCATCAGCCGTTGCCGTCAGTGCGATACGAGGCACCTCAGGGAACTGTTCATGCAGCAGGGAAAGTTTGATGTAGTCCGGGCGGAAGTCATGGCCCCACTGTGATACACAGTGGGCTTCATCTATGGCGAATAGAGAGATATTTATTTGTCTTAAACAATTGATAAAACCGCTGGTATTGAGCCGTTCTGGCGCAACGTACAACATATCAAGATGGCCGTTTATCAGATCATTTTGTGTCTGCCTGGCAGCCGCTGCATCCAGGGTGGAGTTCAGATAGGCGGCTTTGATACCGAGCTGTTGTAATGCAACGACCTGATCGTGCATCAGAGCAATCAGCGGCGAGATTACAATGCCGGTGCCGCTGCGAACCAGTGAAGGTATTTGATAACACAGTGATTTACCACCGCCCGTTGGCATGAGCACGACAGCGTCATCAGCGTTGATCAGGGTGTCGATAATCTCGCGTTGTTGCAGGCGAAAATCAGAATAACCGAAAGTATTCTGTAGGTAAGTGAGCGCTGAATCATCCATGACCGCTATATTAAGGCATTTGTCTTTAGATTAAATGAATAAAATTATACGCTTTTGTTTGTCTGTAATCAGGTGCAGTCATTTGTCGGGTTACGCTCCGTTAACCCGACAAAGCACGCTATAAGTTAGCTGCAGCCCTTAGGTCGTGGCAGGCCGGCAATTTTATTTGCGCACTTGATCAGACCTGTTGGGAACAATGAATAAATGTATTTCTGGTCGCTACGATCTTTACCATATTTTTTCTTCATGATTTTTGAAAATGCACGTGGCTCGCAAACACTGCCGTTATCATAAAAATATTCACGTGCTTCTCTGATGATGTCCCAGTGTTCGTCGGTGAGTCCATCTACAATCTTTTCACTTTTAGCGATTTCAGCAGCGAGTTCTTCGCTCCATTCATCAAGATTCTCTAACCAGCCAGCTTCACTGAGCTGAATTATTTGACCGTTTACTTCTGCTTGCATTGGTTTGTCCTGTCTCTAATGTAAATAATAACCTACTATTCTGGTCAGGTATTCTACATGAAAATAGAGTTTCTAGAAAGACCATGGCGTATAAGAACATTATAATATTATAAGCTGTTGAAAACTCAGCTAATTTTTATTAGCGTTGGAGTTGCAGATTTACTTCATCGCATTTTTCCTTGCCTTCTAACAGCTCTATCAGTGTTAAAGCGAAGTCCATAGCGGTGCCTGGCCCGCGCGATGTGACGACTTTTCCGTCGATCTCGACCGCATTTTTTGAGATGCGGATGTTTTTATTGCCCAGTGCCTCTAATACCCCTGGAAAGCTGGTGGCGGTTTTGCCTTCAAGTATGCCGGCTTGTGCCAGTGCTTTGGGCGCCGCACAGATAGCGGCCAGGTATCTGTCATCCAGCGCCTGTTTTTTTAACAATGACTGCAGTTGTTCGTTATCACGCAAATGATCAGCGCCGGGCAGGCCTCCGGGTAAGACGATAAGGTCAAAGGTTTCATTCATTATTTCGTCGATACTGGTGTCCGGAATAATGGTGATACCGCGTGAGGCTTTTACCGGTTTTTCATCCAGGCCGCAGGTGGTAACAGAGATTCCTGCGCGTACCAGCAGGTCAGTGATGGTGATAGCTTCGAGTTCTTCACAGCCTTGAGCAAGCGGTACCAGTACATGCGACATTGTTGTTCTCTTGTTTGTTATTAAATTGATTAGCAGTGCGAACTAATTTTGAAACGGGAATTAATGTTATGCCGTGTTCACCGAGTTCATCTAAGTGAGCTTTTAAAAATTTTATGGTTTTAGGGTATGGGTGTGCAATAGCTAAAGCATAACCGCGTTGATTTATTTTCTGAATAAAAAGATCAAACTGCTGGCGTAAGGTTTCTTTTTTATGGTCCGGGTCGAGAAAAAAATCACGTGATAAATTTGGTATTTTGTGTTCCGTTGCAATCTTGTCTGCGATGGACTTGCCGGTGGTTTTACTATCGATAAAAAACAGGCCGTTATGCCGTGAGAGTTCATCCATTAGCCAGGTCATATGCCCGGGATGCCGGGTTAATAAACTGCCCATATGATTGTTAACACCTCGGACGTACGGCACAGAATTTAAATTTAAGCGTAACTGTTTTTTAAATTCATCTCTTGTCATGTGCAGGTCGAGCGTGCCTGGTGAATGCTCATGATGCTCGACTGACTGCATGGGTAAGTGCAGCATGACCTCTTTGTTATTTTTAGTTGCCAGCCGGGCTAAATCTTTGGCGTAGATTGTTCTGGGAAGGATAGCGATGGTCAATGTGGCAGGCAGGTTGATGACATCCCGCCCATATTCAAAGTGATTGCCAACATCATCAATGATAATGCTGGCCAGTTTTTCTGCGTATACCGGCGTTTTAGTTAAGACTAAAACAAGTAAAGTGAGAATGTTTAGATGAAAGCGCTTGTGCAGTATTTTCTTGGCCAATAGTATTCAACCATGGTGTGAGTGAGGCGATCATTAACTTCCTTGTTATTAAATATGTGCTACAAAAAGTATTTACTTATGATTGGTCAAAAATATTTAAACCTTTCAGCAGTAGCAGGGCTTCATATAATTGAAAGTCATCAGAGGCTTTGATAATTTTTGTCTTCTCTTCGTCCTTTTTGCCTTCGTCTTCAGCTTTTTTTATCGCTTCCTGCGACTTTGTCGGATTACTGATGCTGCCGCTTAAATCAGATTCTTTGATGCGTAAAGTGGCATCATCTTTAGAGTCGGTAACTTTGTAACTCTCGAGAATGATATCAGGCGTAATGCCTTCGCCCTGAATAGAGCGGCCGCTTGGAGTGAAGTAACGTGCAGTAGTGATTTTTACCGCACCGCCACTGCGCAATTCCTGAATGGTTTGCACTGAACCCTTGCCGAAAGATTTGCTGCCCATGATAATCGCGCGATGGTGGTCCTGTAACGCACCGGCAACAATTTCAGAGGCTGAGGCTGAGCCGCCATTGATCAAAACGACCACCGGTGAACCATTCATTATATCGCCGGGTTTGGCGTTAAATTCAAAATCAGAATTTTCGATACGTCCTTTGGTGTAGACTAATTTGCCATCATTTATAAATGCATCTGATACGTCGGCCGCAGCGCTTAAAACACCGCCTGGATTATTGCGTAGATCAAGCACAAGGCCTTTTAATTCATTTTTGTTTTCTTTTTTAAGAGAACTTAATTCGCTGACCAGATCACGGGCTGTTTTTGACTGAAAGTTGCTGATGCGAATGTAGCCATAATCAGGTTCCAGAATACGGCTTTTAACGCTCTTAACAGAGATGATGTCGCGGGTAACAGTGAATGGCAAAGGTTTATCTGCGCCTTCACGGATGACGATTAACTCGATGTCTGTACCGGGGTCACCGCGCATGATCTTAACGGCATCGTTTAATGTCATGCCTTTTACAGATTTGTTGTCGAGGCGAATAATTAAGTCACCAGCTTCAAGGCCGGCGCGAAATGCAGGTGTATCATCGATCGGTGAGATAACTTTTACAAAACCATCTTCCATGCCAACCTGGATACCAAGGCCGCCAAATTTACCGGTAGTACCAATTTTTAGTTCTTTGTATTCATCAGAATTTAAATAGGTGGAATGAGGGTCAAGGCCGGTTAACATGCCGCGAATAGCGTGTTCCAGCAGGGTTTTATCGTCAACATCTTCGACATAGTCTGTTTTAACGCGTGCAAATATGTCTGAGAAATTGCGCAGTTCATTGAGCGGGAGGCCGGTGGAGCCTTCTGTTTTTTTCTCGGCCAGTACGCTGCCTGTTAAGGAAACAGAAACGCCAACAACAATACCAAAGACCAGAACCAGAAAGGTCTTATATTGATTACTCATAAATAACTCCGGTAAATACCACTATGCATGTATAAAGATTTGTACTTGAAGGTAGGTTAACAACAAATCGAATAAATTATGTAAATAATAGTGCTTAGAGTGGATTAATGCCAGTATGTTTCAGCAATAATGAAAAAGATGCGCTGAAACGGGCAATTTATAAGCTCGTTCTACAGTGCTTTGCTCGAGTTTGACGTATGTTTTGCCTTGGCAGAGCACCACTTTGATGGATTTATCGGCTTGCCGCGTGAGCGTATTTCGAAATATAATCCGCTAACTAGCTGACCGCCACTGTCACCTGCGGTGGCAATCACTTCGCCTGCTTGCACCCAGTCGCCGGTCTGCTTGAATAATGTTTCATTGTGACCGTACAGGCTCATGTAACCATCGCCATGGTCGATGATAGTGATAAATCCAAAGCCCTGTAACCAGTCGGCAAAAGCTACACGTCCATGGCTGATCACTCGTACCGGTGTGCCTAACTCGGCTTTGATTAATACCCCGTTCCATTTTAGGTCGCCATTATTTTTTGACTGACCGAACTGGCCTACAAAGCGACCTTTAACTGGCCATGGCAATTGTCCTTTTTGTGCGATAAAAGGCTGGCTTTCACTGGGATTGGTAGGGATGTCGGCAAGTAGTTCACCCAGTGATTTAAGCAGGTCTTCAATGCGTCCGCGGCTGGTCTCAAGGCTGCTGAGCGTGTTTTCCTGGTTTTTAATTTTTTTACTTAATTCTGCCAGTAACTTTTTTCGTTGCAGACGTTGTTTTTGGCGTTTTCTTTTTTTGATTTTTTGGTTTTGTAATAGCTTATTTTGCTTCGCCAGTGTTTGTTCAAGCTGGGATTCTGTTTTCTTTGCTAATTCATAAGTGCTTAAAAATGCGTCGATGTGTTGCTGGCGGGCGAGATTCAAGTAATTGAAGTAGGTCTGCGTCCTGCCGGTTTGAGCTGGATCTTGTTGATTTAGCAGCATTTTTAGATTTTGTTGTTGCCCGAGGCTGTAGGCGGAGCGTATTTGCTCAGAGAGCGCGGCGCGTTGATTGGATAGCTGTTTATTAAGCTGTTTTAATTCGTCTTCCAGCTTTTTTTTCTGCTTTTTGCTGTTGCGTAAATCTTGTTCTAAAGATTTGAGTTTGCGGGCAGTGTTGCTGATTTTAACTTCCAGTGTTTTAAGTTCTGTAACCACGTGGCTGCGTTTCTTTTTGCTGCCCTTGAGGTGCTGCTGGATCCTGGCAATGCTTTTTTGCAGTTTTTCCAGTTTGCCCTGATAATGCGACATGTCTTCATTTTTTGACGCATTTACATGGTTAAAGCTGAAAAACAGGTATAAAAACAAACAGATGGAATAAAAAGTACGTATTGAGCTAGTTGTGGATGGCATGTTTATTGTGGCTGTTCAGCTATTTTGCAACCATGATTGAGTAAAGGTTAAAAAATATTACAAAAATTAAAAGATTTAGCTATTTCAATTCAAAATAAAGTGTATTAATGTATGCTTTATTAATTATATTATTAAGCAACTCTATAGTTTGAGGCAATACACATGGCTGTAAATTCTAATGACCCAGATTTGATGTCTCGAGAAGAAGATATTAGTCGAGCATCACGTTCACTAAAAGCGATGTCGCACCCGTTGCGACTAAAAATACTTTGTACACTGGGTGATCAGGAAGTCAGTGTACAGGATATCGTCGATGCCGTGGGTACTTCGCAAAGCAATATTTCTCAGCATCTTGCTATCCTGCGTGACAAGGGCATTTTAGCGTCTAGAAAAGATGCCAATAAAGTTTTTTACCGTGTTGGTGATACACGCACTTTGCGTTTAATTGGCATGATGCAGGAAGTATTCTGCTCTTCGGGTGTGTAACTGATTTGCCGTAACAGATACAGTTAATGCGGTCTATCGTATAAGGCTAAAGCTAAAGGATTTATTAACTGACTCGTTACCGATGACTGGCGTTTTTGCTGGTTGTTACAATACTTAAGTATTTTTTCTGATTTTTAACATTATATTCCTCATCCATGTGGATTAAGCCGTAGTAGGTGGCTGTTATTATGGAGCAACTCTCCGAATTTGTAGTAAATAACCTTTTATTATTTGCCGGCCTGTGTCTGGTGCTGGTCATGCTGATCAAAGCAGAGCTGGATCATCAGGCAAATAAGGGCCTGTCTTTATCGCCTTCGAACGCGATTCGCTTGATGAATAATCATAGTGACGCGTTGGTCATTGATATCAGGACAGCAGCTGACTTTAATGGCGGTCACATTAAAGGCGCAAAAAATATGCCGTTGAGTGATTTTGCGAAAAGTGTTGACGGCGTTAAGGATTTTAAGGATAAACCGGTATTGATTTACTGCAATTCCGGTAATACCGTGGGTCGTGCTATAAAACTGTTAAAAAAGGCTGGTTTTGAAAAAATCAGTAATCTGGAAGGCGGTATTGCCGCATGGAAAGAAGCCAATATGCCACTGACAAAAAAATAGCTTTCGGCCAAAATCAATCAACTTTAATCAATCAGCCTTAACCGGCTGTTTTTAAACAATTTTATAGATACCAGTTTATATAAATACCCGTTGTAGGAAAATTACATGAGTGAAGAAAATCAGCAGTTTGCGATTCAGAAGATTTATTTAAAAGATGTTTCATTTGAGTCGCCGAACTCGCCACAGGCGTTTACAGAAAGTGACTGGAAACCACAGATCAATGTACAGATTAATAGCAGTAACCAGGCGATTGCTCAGGATACCTATGAGGTGATTCTGACTGTCACGGTGACTGCAAAACATGAAGAAAAAACAGCCTTTCTGGCAGAGGTGAAACAGGCTGGGGTTTTCAGTATAGCCGGATTCCCTGAAGAAAATATGGGCGGCATGGTCGGCGCATTCTGTCCGGAAACCTTGTTTCCTTTTGCCAGAGAGGCAATCTCTGAACTGGTTTCAAAAGGTGGTTTCCCGCAGTTGTTACTAGCGCCAGTTAACTTTAATGCGCTGTATACGCAGCAGGTGCAGCAACAGGCCGCCGCACAGGCAGAAGAGAAAACTTCTCACTAGTCCAGCCTTGCTTTTATGATCAGTAATGACAGTTCACATCCGATAGCCGTATTGGGTGCAGGTTCCTGGGGCACCGCGTTGGCGATTCATTTATCCAGAGCGGGTCACGATGTTCTGCTGTGGGGAAATGAAGCTGAACATATTAAGCAATTAACAGAACAGAGATGTAATCAGCAGTTTTTACCGGGGGTTACTTTTCCGGAAAAATTGCAGTTAACGGCAGATCTCGAACATGCGCTTGCTTCTCCGGCGTGGATTTTAATCGCCATACCTAGCCACGCTTACCGATCTTTTTTGCGGAGCAATGCGCATTTATTTAAGGATGATGTAGGTATTGCCTGGGCGAGTAAAGGTTTAGAGCAAGGTACAGGCAAACTGATCCACCAGGTAATCATGGAGGAGTTGCCTAACTGCCCGAATCTGGCGGTAATGTCAGGCCCAACTTTTGCTAAAGAAGTGGCTGCAAATCTTCCCACAGCGATTACCGTCGCTTCAGAATCTGATCGCTTTGCTGAAGAGTTAAGCGGCTTTTTACATAGCGGTCGTTTCCGTGCTTACCGCAGTTCGGACATGGTGGGTGTTGAGCTCGGTGGCGCGATAAAAAATGTGCTGGCGATTGCCGCCGGTGCAGCTGATGGCCTGGGGTTTGGTGCTAATACGAGAGCAGCGCTTATCACCCGTGGGCTGGCAGAAATGATGCGTTTGGGTGAGGCTATGGGCGGTCATAAAGAAACGTTTATGGGCCTGGCAGGTATGGGCGATCTGATCCTGACATGTACGGATGATCAGTCAAGAAATCGCCGTACAGGTTTGTTGCTGGCGCAGGGAAAAACATTGGAGCAAACTCAAAAAGAAATTGGTCAGGCAATCGAAGGTCTTAAGACGGCGAAAGAAGTCGCTGCACTGGCTCGAAAGTATGAAGTTGACCTGCCGATCTGCGAGCAGGTTTACCGTGTTATCTATGAAAACTGCGCTATCGATGAAGCCGTGCAAACACTGTTGAGCAGAAAGTCTTCACAGGAAATAATATAGACTTGATTAGAGGTACCCTAGCTGAATCTCTGCTAAGGTTTTCATCCAAGTCCGGTAAACTGATTTTGGCGTAACGCTTCATAAGTTACGATTGCAACGGTATTAGAAAGGTTTAAACTGCGGCTGTGCTCTAACATGGGTAAGCGTAGAATATTGTTATCACCCAGCGTGTTCAGATACACATCCGGCAGCCCTCTTGTCTCTGCTCCAAAGACGAGATAATCACCTTTTTTAAAACTTGCCTGCTGGTAATATTTTTTCCCCCTGGTTGAAATGGCGTAAACATCGTTTTCTGGCTTTAAGTCATCGATGCTTTGATAAGTTTTAACCTCGGCCCATTCATGATAGTCCAGGCCGGCGCGCCGCAGTTGTTTGTCTTCCAGTTTAAAGCCCAGCGGCTCGATCAAATGTAAGCAGCAGCCGGTGTTGGCGCAAAGCCGAATTATATTACCGGTATTGGGCGGGATCTCCGGTTGATAGAGTACGATATTAAACATATTGTTCATTTAATCACGCATTTGTAGTGATGAATCGTAAAAATCGGTTTTATATCAGGTTTTTTAGAGCGACGCTATAAAACATGGCAACATTTCTGCTATATAAGGTGTGACTATGCATATCGGTAGCGTATTCATTGTGCATAAAAACGATTGTGGGGAAAGAGATGTCAGAAAATGAGCAAAAAAATAAGTCCGCAGCTATGACCGCTGCCTCAGCTGAGGTCAGTGTGCTGCTGGTTGATGA
>Ga0316189_10005308_pt1 | contig 12352 bp, 6 predicted proteins | sample LowCovwburrow_MG_FD_204930 | JGI IMG/M metagenome (GOLD analysis project Ga0316189, IMG submission 204930) | Coastal sediment microbial communities from Maine, United States - Lowes Cove worm burrow | ecosystem: Environmental > Aquatic > Marine > Coastal > Sediment | place: USA: Maine... | reverse complement strand
CCGCGACGCCGACCAGACCGAGCGCCCAACGCCGAAGTCCAACGAAGAAGAGGCCCAGCCGGATCTCGCGATCCAGGCCAAGGCCCAGCCGATCACCGAGGCTCCCCCGACCCAGGCGGCTCCGCAGGTCGACGCACCCGAGACCGACGCGCCGCAAGCCGACGCCGCGCCCAAGGTCGACGCCGAGGCCACCGACGCCGCGCCGACGGCCGAAGCGATCCCGGAGGCCCGCCAAGCCGAAGCCGATGACGCCCCTGAGGCCGACTCCGCAGAGGCTGCGACCGAGAGCCCCCGTCCACCGCGCAAGACCCGACGCGAGCGTCGTCCCAGGCGCTCACGCAACGCTGATGAGAGCAGCGCCGCCGCTCCGACGGAGTCCGGCGAGAACACCGCCCCGGCGACCGCCGACGCGAGCGACGTGACGACACCCGAGGCGACCGCCGCTGAGGGTACGCCTGAGGCGAAGAGCGGGGAGGAGCTCGGTGAGGACGGACAGCCCCGTCGTCGTCGTCGTCGCCGTCGTCGCGGCCGCAGGCGCAACGGCGAGGAGGCCTCGACCGCAGAGGCGCCCAAGTCAGAGGACGACGCCCAGGTAGGCTCGGCCGACGCCAAGGCTCCGGTCGCAGAGACACAGAGCGAGGAGCCCGAAGCTGCATCTGCCAAGGACGAGTCTGCCCCCTCTGAGGAGGGGAACAGCGGCCGCCGTCGCCGTCGCCGTCGCCGTCGCGGAGGCGGCAGCGGTGGAGACTCCCCCAAGTCCGAGTCGCGGCAGTCGAAGCCGAAGAGCCCGCCCCGTGTCAGCCAAGACGAGATCATCATCGAGTTCGACGAGAGCGAGCTCGACGTGGTCCGCGACCACTTCGGCGAGGTCGACGAGCTCGACGATCTGACGCTCAAGGGCCGCCGTCGCGCGGTGATGGACACTCTCCACGATGAGGTCGAGATCGTCGACCTCTCGCAGGTGGACGCCTCCCGCAAGAAGGACACCTCCCGTGACGACGAGGTCGACGAGGACGACAACGACGACAACGGCAACGACGAGAGCGGCAACAACGCCGAGACCAACGCCAGCGACGACGCCAAGAGCAGTGACGGCGGCGAAGGGATCAGCACCGCCAGCGAAGAGGACGGCACAACCGAGGGCGAAGCCCCGAAGAAGAAGCGTCGTCGTCGACGTCGCCGCAAGGCCCAGCCGATCGAGATGCCAGAGCTCACCGCTCCTCCGCACAAGGACTTCTGGGAGGTCTGGTCGGCGCGCTTCACCTTCTCGGACTTCGAGGACGACAAGTACCTCGACCAGAGCGAGCTCGAGGCCCAGGTCCGTCAGGCCGAGGCCGAGGCTGCGGCCGAGGCTGAGGCCAAGGCTGCTCGCGCGGCCCCGAAGCGCAAGCCTCGGCCCGCGACCGGCGGCCAAGAGGTCCCGGACTCTTCATTCGTCAAGATCCGCCTCAACCTCGGCCGCAGCCACGGGCAAAAAGCGTCGACGATCCGGAGCCTGCTGCGAGAGCACTTGGCCCTCGAAGGCCGCTCCATCCGCGACCTCACGGTCCGTGATGCCAGCACTCTCTTCCGCGCGCCGGACAGCAACTACGAGCGGATCGCGAGCACCCTGAACGGGATCGAGATCAACGACGTAACGATCGCCGTGTCCCGCCCCGACGGAGCCAAGACCGAGCTGCGGGCCCCCCCTCCGCCCGGGCTAGAGGAGTCCGCCGAGGACGACTCCGCCGCCCAAGCCGAGAATGTGCCCGCTCAGGCGCACGAGACTGCCCCCGCAGACGCGCCCACAGAGGACGCGCCAGCGGCCGAGTCAGCTCCGGCTGAAGCTCCCGCGACCGAAGCTCCGGTCCCCCCGGCTCCGGCCTCTGAGGCCGCGCCGCCCCCCGAGGCCGTCGCTGCTCAGGTCGCCCCAGAGGGGACCTCGCACTCGGCTCAGCACGACGATCCACCGGCGGCAGCCCTCACCGCGATCGATGACGCCCCCCCGTCGTGAGTCTAGCCCCCTACCGCGGTCCTGAGGCCCGTGAGGCCGCGCTCGACGAGCTCTCTTCCCGTGTGGGAGGGGAGCTCGTCGTCTATGGGACGAGCGTCGAAGGTCGGCCCCTTCGGGCGCTTCGGGTCCCGAGCCGCCGGCCGAGCGACAAACGGCTCCTCTGCTGCGCCAACATCCACGGCGTCGAATGGATCGGCGCTCACGTCCTCCTTGAGCTCCTCGCTCGCCTCGGCCGCGGATCTTCTGACGTAGAGAACCTGCGCAGAGCGGAGCTCTGGATCGTCCCCTGCGTCAACCCGGACGGCTACGCGAAGACCGCAGAATGCTCCGGTGATGGCCCCCTGCCCTCCCTTCGGGCGAACGCCCGCGGGGTCGATCTCAACCGCAACTGGCCGCTCCCCCCTGGAGCGACCCCCAGCAGCCTCCCCGTCGCGGGCTCCTCCCGCCCCGGCGACGCGACCTACCGCGGGGCCCACCCGCTCAGCGAGCCTGAGACCCTCGCGCTCTCTCAGCTCGCCGCCGAGATCCGCCCCCACGCGGGCGTCAACCTCCACTCGTTCATGGGCACTGTCATCCCCGCCAGCGTCCGCGACCGCCGCTGCTACGCCGCCTATCGTCAGCTCGCGCGAGCCTTCGCCGACGCCCAGCCGCGGGCCCGCTACCGCCGCCTCGCGAGCAGGATCTTCGACGTGTACACCGGCGAACAGGAAGACCACCAACACCACAACCTCGACACCTGGGCCGCCTGTATCGAGGTCTTCCCGATCCTCGCCAGCTACCGCCAGCACCTCCGCGCCCCCAGCCTCTTCTGGCGCTTCAACCCCCGCGACCCCGAGCGCTGGGCCAACAACGACATCCCCGGCATCGTCGCCTTCCTCACCCGCGCCCTCGCCCTCCCACGCCCGAGCGAGCACACGACCCGCGCCCTCCCAGCCTAGCCCAGGGCCTCCGGCTCCAAGCTGACAGAGCCCCTGGAGAAGACGCGAACCGAGCGTTCGAGCCCAGAGGCACCTACGAGGGGTCACCCGACCAAGCGGATGACAGGCTCACCTGAGCTCACTGCCCGACCCCGCCGAAGGGATCCTTGAGGCCCAGCGGCCCACCTTTTCCGCCCGAATCGCCGGCTCCGCCCGAATTGCCGGCTCCGCCCGAGCCGCTAGCTCCAGCCGAGTCCCCCGAGCCTCCGCTCGCCCCACCGGTCCCCCCCTTGGGGCTCTTGCCCTTGGGGCTCTTGCCCTTGCCCTTGCCCTTGCCCTTGCCCTTGCCCTTGCCCTTCGCGATCGGGTCCAGCTCAAAGGTGTGGTTGAAGTCGCTGTCCAGCAAGACCTCGATCGGCTGCTCGACATAGCCGTCCGCCCGAAGGGCGAGCTGTCGCGGCGTCGCCGAGCGGGCGACGGCAATCCCCCCCTCGGTGTTCGTCGTCCCCAACACCACCCCTCCCTCGGGATCGAAGACCTCGGCCTCAACGTTGGTCGTCAGGACCAGTCGGACCACTCCGGGCTCTGCCTCGACCGGGGCGACTGGCGACGGAGCTGCGACGATCGGCACCTGCTCTGTCTGCTTCGGCTCGATCACCGTCACCGGATCGTTCTCTTCGCCATCGCCGACCGCCAGCCAGTAGGCGCCAAGGCCCGCGAGCACCAGGACCGCGACGGTGACGGCGATCCACACTGACGATCCCGAGCGGGTGACCTCGCCCTCGTCGCCGCTAAACGCGAGGAGCGGGCCCGAGCGGGGACGCTCGATCCGCTCGCTGACGACCGCGACCGCCTCGCCACGACCGACCCCCTCGATCGCCGCCATCATCTCGTCCATCGACCCGAAGCGGTGATCTCGATCTTTCTGCAGCGCCTTGAGGATCAGCGCCTCGACCGGGCGAGCGATCGTCACCCCCTTGGGGGCCACAGCGGAGGGCGCGGGCGGGACCTCGAACATGTGCTTGGTCAGCACGCCCATGAAGGTGTCGGCGGTGAACGGGACCTTGCCTGTCAGCAGCTCGTACATGATGACGCCGACCGCGTAGATATCGGCGCGGTGATCGACGAGCATCCCCTGGGCTTGCTCGGGGGACATGTACTCCGGGGTCCCGAAGATCATCCCGGTCTTGGTCAGACCCTTGCCCTCGCCCTCTTCGGTCGTGACCTTGGCGATGCCAAAGTCGAGCACCTTGATGAAGTCCTTGGTGGCGTTGCGCTCGACCCTGAAGCAGTTCTCCGGCTTCATGTCGCGGTGGATGATCCCGACCGCGTGCGCCTCGCGGAGCGCCCGGCAGATCTGGAGGATGATCGGCTGCACCCGCGACCAGGGCAGCACTCCCTCGCGGTGGATCGTCTCCGCGAGGTCCTCGCCCGCGAGCATCTCCATCACGAAGAAGACCGAGCCGCTCGGGGTTTGCCCGTAGTCGGTGATCTCGACGATGTTCTCGTGGGCGATCATCGACGCCGCCCTGGCCTCTTGGAGGAAGCGGTCGACGATGTCCGGCTTGTTGGCGTACTCGTCGCTCAGCACCTTGATGGCGCAGCGCTTCTTGATCGTCACGTGCTCGGCGAGATAGACGACCCCCATACCGCCAGCGCCGAGGCGCTCGATGATCCGGTAGCGTTCGAGGAGCACCGTGCCGACGAGCTCGGAGACGTAGGCGCAGGGCTCGACCTGCGTCGCAGGGAGCGAAGCCCCTGAGCTCGAGCTCGGGTTGACGAGGTCTCCAGCAGAGTTCGCGACCATCGTCGCGCCCATCGCCATCGGTGTCTGGGTCTCAGCCATCGCTAAGTGCCACCTAGCCTACCGCAAAACCCCGAGGAGCCGCTCATCTCGCGAACGGGTTTTTCAGCTCGCCGAGATCGCTCGCAGGCTTCGGCTCCTTGGGTTGTGTGGGTTGTGGCCTTGGATCGGTCGGCGGAGGCGGTTCATCGACAGGCGGTTCATCGACAGGCGTCACCGCAGCGCCTGAGCCACCTGACTTGGCGCCGCCTTGCTTGCCGCTGGGAGTCTTCGTACGCGGTGGTTTGGGTCTAGGCTTGGTCCCAGGATCCGCCCCGGGCTCGGCCACAGCCGCAGGCTCGGCCCCGACCGCGCCCACACTTCCGCCCGTCGCCGCGGGATCGACCGCAGCTCCAGGAGCCGAGAGCTCCGCCTCTCCGGCACCGTCGACCGGCGCTGGGTTGAGGTCCGCGCGGACAGGCTTGGTCTGATCCGGGAGGACTGTCTTGGCGACGTCGACGTGCCCGGGCAGGCGGAAGACGAAAACGATCCCCTCGTCCCCGCGGGGCGCCTGGAAGTCGATCGGAGTGCGACCGATCACGCGCTCGCCCGAGAGGAGCACCTCAGCCCCCGACGGCGATGACTCGAAGCGCAGGCGCACGTAGTCCTCCGAGGTCTTCTTGCCGATCGTCTGCGCGGGCGTCGCCTTCGGGCTCTTGAGCCAGTACTTCCAGACGCTGACGGTGAGGGCCATCGCGACCACCGCCGCGACGCCGATGATCAGCGGCAGCGGCGGTCCGCGACGCCCCCTCTCAGGGGCGACGAGCTCGTCGTTGGACAGCTCCGAGCGCGACGTCGGCGGTTCGGGCGCTGGCGGCGGCGGCGGGACAAAACGCTCGATCGGCGTCCCGCGCTTGATGATCACGCTCGGCCGCTTCTGGATCCGCCCTGAGGGCGAGACGGTCCGCGACTGGATCACGTCGGCGTCCTCGCGACCGCGGATCTTGATCCCGTCGGTGACCGCGACCCGCTCGCCCCGCACCCGCGTCGGCGCCGAGTCGTCGACCGCCGCCACGTCGGTGGCCTCCGGTGCTGCTCGCTTGACGACGGGGCCGGAGCCCAACGCAGCGGTGTCGACCCGACGACTCGCCGATGTCGGCGCGCCCCCCAGATCGCCGAGATCCTCGCGACGAGCGTCCTCAAGGAGCGAGATGAGCTTCGCCGCGTCCCCCGGGCGATCGCCGCGATCCTTGGCGAGGAGATGACGGATGACCCGCTCCACCGTCGGCGTCGGCAGCAGTTCAGGACAGATCGCCCGAAGCCCCGGAGGCGGCGTGAAGAGGTGCTGGTTTATCGTCTCCATCGGCCCGCGATCGACGAAGGGGGCCTTGCCTGCGAGACATTCAAAGAGGATCACCCCGAGCGAGTAGAGATCGGCGCGAGCGTCGACGTTGGAGGACTTCGCCTGCTCCGGGGCCATGTAGGCGGGGGTCCCGACGAGCACGCCCTGGCCCGTGAGTCGCGACGTCCGATCGACCGAGCGCGCGATCCCGAAGTCCAGGATCTTCGCCATCTCCTGTCCCTCAGGACCGGTGCAGAGGAAGACGTTGTCGGGCTTGAGATCGCGGTGAACAATCCCCTGGGCGTGGGCCGCACCGAGCCCCCGCGCGATCTGGATCGCGATCTCAACCGCCCGTCCAGGCGCTAGCCGGCCCTCCGCCGCGATCGCCTGCGCGAGCGTCCGTCCGCTGAGGCACTCCATCACATAGTAGGCGGCGTCGCCGACCCCTGTCTGGCCGTAGTCGCTGACCTCGACGACGTTCGGGTGTTTGATCTTCGAGGCCAGCTGCGCCTCCTGAAGAAAGCGTTGGACGACCTCGTTTTGCGCCGCGAACTCGGAGCGGAGAACCTTGATCGCCAGCGGCTTGTCGATGATCACATGGGTCGCGCGATAGACGAGGCCCATCCCCCCCTCGCCTATCTTGCCGTCGATCCGATAGCGCAGGTCGAGGACGCGACCGACGAGGCCCTCGCCGCCCCCGGTCTCGGTCGGCCCCGAGGCGGCCGGAGCCGCCGGAGCCGCCGGAGCCGCAGGGCTGTCGCCCGGACGGGCCTGCGGGGCGCTGTAGGCCAGGATCGTCTTCTTCGACTCCGCTCCGCGCGCGGGCCGAGGCACAGGCGCGAAGGCGCCGAGGATCATCTGCCGACCCCGGCGTCGACGGGAGCCTCCGCCCCGAGCTCCACGGTCATCGCCCACTGGCGTCTTCGCCGGTGGAGAGTCAGCGGCCCCCTCGGCGCTCGCGACCTGCTCCTCCGCGACTTGCTCCTCCGCAGCACCGTCGGTCGCCTCCGCGGCTTGAGTACGGACGAGCGTCGGCATGATCATCCGCCACCCCTCACGCTTCTCCCCCGCGACATCCTCTACGAGGAGGACGCCGTCTTGCGGGCAGTAGCCAGCGCCGTCGGGATAATCAGTCCCGCACTCCGGGCAGCGCTTCATGCCTGGACGAGCCTAATCGGGCTCCCGAAGACGGTCAACGAAGCGTTCCGAAGGTGTACCCTCCTGCGGTATCTTGCGCCCCGAGGTTGTATATGCTCGCGATCGGCCGTCCCCTAGCCCTTGTCGATGTCCACCGGGTCGCCCACGACGACCAGCGGGTCTGTCTCGATGATTCCGCCCGCGCGGAACTCGCTCACACACGCGCCCACCTCGAGGCCTCGCTCGAGCAGGACACCACGATTTATGGTGTTAACACCGGTTTTGGCGCTCTTAGCGAGACCCGCGTCAGCTCCGAAGATCTCGCCCAGCTGCAGGTAAACCTGCTCCGCTCCCACGCCGCGGGGGTCGGCAAACCGCTGCGCCAGACCTTCGTCCGGGCGATCCTCCTCCTCCGAGCCCACACGCTGGCCCAAGGGGCCAGCGGCGCATCCCCTGCACTCGTCGACCACCTGATCGAGATGCTCAACCGCGGGGTCACGCCGGTGGTGCCCTGTCAGGGAAGCGTCGGCGCCAGCGGTGACCTTGCGCCCCTCGCTCACCTCGCCCTGGTCGCGATCGGCGAGGGCGAGGCCTATGTCCGCGGCGGCGACGAGAGGGCCATCCCGGGCGCGCAAGCGCTCTCGGCGGTCGGCCTCGCCCCCTACGCCCTCGGACCCAAGGAGGGGCTGAGCCTGATCAACGGCACCCAGATGATGACCGCGATCGCGACCCTCGCGGCCGTCGACGCCGGGGAGCTGGTGATCGCTGCGGACGTCCTCGGCGCGCTCAGCCTCGACTCGCTGCTCGGCTCCATCAGCCCCTTCGATCCGCGGATCCACGCCGGCAAGCCCCACCCAGGACAGATCGCCTGCGCGGCGACGATCCGCGGCCTGGTCGAGGGATCGGAGCTCAACACCTCCCACGCCGACTGCGGCCTGGTCCAGGACGCCTACAGCCTGCGCTGCATGCCGCAGGTCCACGGGGCTGTCCGCGCGGCGCTCACCTACGTGGCGAACGCCCTGACCATCGAGGTCAACGCCTTTACCGACAACCCGCTAGTCCTCGCCCGCGAGGACGGCGGCTTCGACGTGATCAGCGGCGGCAACTTCCACGGCGCCTCGGTGGCCGTGCCTATCGACCACCTCTCGGCGGCGATGACCACCCTCGGGACGATCAGCGAGCGCCGCCTCGATCGTTTCCTTAACCCGGCCAGCTCCCGCGGCCTCCCCGCGTTCCTCGCCACCCGCCCCGGCCTCGAGAGCGGGATGATGATGATCCAGGTCACGGCCTCCGCCCTCGCCAGCGAATGCAAGGTCCTGTCGATGCCGGCGAGCGTCGACACGATCCCGACCTCCGCCGGCAAGGAGGATCATGTGAGCATGGGGCCGATCGCCGCCCGCAAGCTCGACTCCGTGGTCGGCGCGGTCGCCCGGATCCTCGCGATCGAAGGGGTCATCGCCGCCCGCGCCCTCGACCTCCGCGAGAGGCAGACCAGCCCCGCCCTCCGCCGCGCGCACGCTCTGATCCGCAAGTACGTCGCCCCGACCACCGGCGACCGATCGATGTCAAACGAGATCGAGGAGCTGGCCGCTGCGCTCCGCCGCGGAGAGCTGGCCGCCGCCGTCGGCCTGAGCTCACCGCTCGCCGAGGGCTAGCCCTCGCGTGCCCACACCGAACCCCGCGGCTCCAGAAGCTGCACGACGGCCCGAGAGATCCCGGTAGAGCGGCGCTCCCTCGGGTCCGAGGGCCGACGATTGCGGCGCGGCGGGGTCCGTGACCGTCACCGCAGGCGGCCATGAAGAGAGGCCGTGCCAGCTTCATCGAGAGCTGGTGCGGGGGTCTGCGCGGCCCCACCTGTGCGGCCCCTCTCTCGCGGCTACACGGCCGATCAAACATGACCAGATGACCAGATGACCAGATGACCAGATGGCCATGCAGATGCCGACGTGAAGACCCTAGCCCTTGCGATCGCGGCGGGCCTGCTTGCGAGCGACGGCGATCTGCCGCTCTTGGATCGTCCGCTCCGAGGGCGGACGCCCGGGCAGCGCCTCCTGGGGATTGTGGTCCTCGTCGAACGATCCCGGCGGGTAGCCGAGCTCGAAGAGCGTGACCTCGCGGCGCGCCCGCTCGCCGAGGCGCAGCGGGATCACGGCCGCGCCGATCCCTGCGCCGACATAGACCGCCCCCTCCGGCTCATCCCCGCGCCGTGAGCCGTAGAGGCCATGGATGTAGCGATGACCGACGAGACGACCGAGGGCGAGCTCGTTGAGCCGAGCGAGGGTCACCTGACCCGCGTGAGTATGCCCGGAGAGGACCAGCGGCACCCCCTTCGGCCACATCTGCTCAGCCTCCTCGGCGATATGCGAGAGGCCGAGCACCGGCAAGTCGCGGCGCAGGCCCTTGGTCGCCTGGTCGACGTCAGCGTGGCCAGTGTAGGCGTCATCAAGACCGACGACCTGGAGACGCTCGCGATTGAGCGTGATCGTCGTGTGGGCGTTGTCGAGGATCTCCATGCCGCCGCGGCGAAGCGCCCGGCGGACCTCCGACGCGCCCGACCAATGATCGTGATTCCCGAGGACGCCGATCACCGGCGCGTCAAAGCCCTCGATCACCTCGCTCAGCGCGTCGAGGTACTCCTGGCTATGGCAGACGAAGTCGCCGGTGATCACGACGAGATCGGGATCTTGCCGGTTGACCAGCTCGACGGCGGCCATCTGCACGTGCATCGGCGTCACTCGACCGACGTGGAGATCCGTGAGGTGGGCGACGCAGATAGGCGAGCTGAGCTGCTCTTGGTGCAGGTGCGAGCCGGCGAAGCGGCGGAGTTGAAACTTCGGCGCGCCACGCTCAAACCAGGCCAGCGGGTTGAGCATGCGCGCACGCGAGAGCTTGGCGGGGAGCCTGGCCGAACGCGAGCGCGAGCCTGAGGGAGCCATCGTTGCCGGAGTATAGGGAATCCCCCGCAGGCCGCCACTTATGCGCCCCAGTCGTCGAGGACCGCAGTCGCAGAGTCGCGCCACGACCGTAGCTCACGCAGCCATCGTTCACCGGTCGCTCATCGCTCGCCGGTCGCTCATCGCTCGCCGGTCGCTCATCGCTCATCGCTCATCGCTCATCGCTCGCCCACCGGTCGATCCACGATCCGCGATCGGATCGATGGTGTAGCATGGCCCGCGAATGGAGGTGCGATGAGCCGAAACAAACGTCCGGTCAGCCAGCAAAGCCCGATCGAGATCCTGAAGTCGCTCTTCCCCGGCTCCAGCAAGTCGGGCGCCAAGAAGAGCGGGAAGGACCCGGCCGAACGAGTGCTCAAGGGGCTCTGGGTCGCGGGAGCTGTCGGTGTGCTCCTCTACTCCGCGTTCGGCTCGGTGACCTCGATCGAGGCCGGTGAGGTCGCCGTCCGGATCAACAACATCACGGGCTCGGCGATGACCATCACCCAGCCGGGCTGGATCCTCCAGCTCCCCTTCGGCGTCCACTCGGTCTACACCCTCGACGCCAGCCAGCAGCGCTTCATCATGCGCGGACTGAACAACGTCGACCACCTCAACGTCCGCGAGCTGACGGTCCGCGCCAGCGACGGCTCGAATTTCCACTTCGACGATACCAAGATCAACTTCAGGATCGCCGGCGACCAGGCGCAGACCGTGATCGCCGACGCGGGCGACGAGGACGGATTCTTGATGTGGATGCGCCCCTTTGTCCGGGCGATCCTCCGCGACGAGTTCGGCCGAGAGTCGACGATCTCTGTCTCGAACCCCGCCGCCTTCGGCGAGGCGACCGAGCGGGCCAAGACCCGGCTCAATAGGGAGCTCGGCGAGCACGGCATCGTCGTCACCCAGATCGTCACCCCGCGACCGCAATTCAACGAGGGCTACGAGAAGCTGATCGAGGAGCGCAACGCCCTCAGCAACCAGCTCGAGGTGATCAAGTCGAACCTCGCCGCCGCGGAGACCAAGCGTGAGCGTCGCCTCGCCGAGGTCGAGCGCGACGAGAACCGCGAGATCCAGGAAAAGCGCACCTCCTTAGAGGAGGCGCTCGCGACCGCAGTGTCAGCCCAGGCCGACGTCACCCGCGAGGTCGACACCTACCGGATGGCGACCGTCGGCGAGGGCCAGGCGGAGCTCTCCGCCGCGACCCGCCGGGCCGAAGAGCTCAAGGGCCAGCTCGACGCGACGATCCGCACCCGCAAGGCCGAGATCGACGCCTTCCGCACCCAGCCGATCGAGCGGGTCATGGAGCGCCTCGGCGAGCGCCTCAAGGGCGTGACGATCGCGATTCAACCATACGCTGACGACTCCACCCCATCCCGGGTGCAGATGCAGCAGGTCGGGAACGGGAGATAGCCAGATGACTCGCCTCGCCAAAATCCTCGTTCTCGCGGCCTTCGTCCTCTTCCTGGTGCCGACTTGCACCCTCACGACGGTGCCGCTCGGCTATGTCGGCGTCCGATCGAGCAACATGTCGGGCGTTCTCGAGGACGACCTCGCCCCCGGCTGGCACCTCGACGTGCCGACGCTCCACCGGACCACCCTGCTGCCGAGCTCGTACCAGTTCCTCGACTACATAGACGCCGACAGCAGCCAAGCGCTGCTCATCCGTACGCGTGACAACAACAACGTCCGCGTCGACGTGACGGTGCCCTACCGGGTGATCCCCGGCCAGGGTCACAAGATCATGATCGAGGGCAACCACGTCAACACCGGCGACGGTCGCTACCGCTTCCAGCGGCTCGCCGAGGACACCACCGTCTCTGTGCTCCGCGAGGAGCTAGCGGTGATGACGAGCGCCGACTTCTACAACACGGAGACCCGGCTCACCGTCGCGACCGAGACCCTCGCCCGCCTCAACGAGTCCCTGGAGCCGCTCCACCTCGAGGCCGAGACCGTGCTCATCCGCTCGGTCACCTTCCGCCCGGAGTACGAGGAGCAGCTCCAGGCGATCCAGCTCAACGAGCAGAACAAGCTGCTCGACGGCGCCCGCGAGCGGGTCGCCAAGCAGCAGCAGCTCCTCGACAACTACGAGCTCGAGACCAACGCCAAGGTCGCGTCCTTGGAGCAGAAGTGGAACAAGATGCAGGCCGAGCTCGAGCGGGCCTACCAGATCGGCTTCATCAACCTCGACGCCGACGATCCCTCGCCCGGCCGCGCCCGCGAGGCCCTCGCCGCGCTCACCGAGGA
>Ga0316189_10005306_pt1 | contig 12354 bp, 11 predicted proteins | sample LowCovwburrow_MG_FD_204930 | JGI IMG/M metagenome (GOLD analysis project Ga0316189, IMG submission 204930) | Coastal sediment microbial communities from Maine, United States - Lowes Cove worm burrow | ecosystem: Environmental > Aquatic > Marine > Coastal > Sediment | place: USA: Maine... | reverse complement strand
AATCAATTTGAACTATCGATTTATGAACAACAATAAATTGTTGAAAGTAACATCGTAAACATACTTTATGTTCAGACATCCAAAGTTAAGAAATCGTTATGAATTTGTTAAATTAGAAAAACTTTTAAACGTATTAATCTTATTGATGAAGCGGTTATTTCTTTCTCTTGTGCTTTAAGATCTCCGCATCAGTGTAAAAAATTATATCCTCGGCAATATTCTTGATTAAATCACCAACACGTTCCAATTTTTTGACTACTGAAAAAAGGAAAAGGGCTTCTTTGATGATAGATGGGTCTTTCTGGATTTCAGTCTCAAGGATCTTGAAAGATTTGATGTTTATTTTATCGAGAACCTTATCCTTTTTAAAAACTTTACGGGCAGATTTAACGTCTTTCTCTTCGTAAGCTACCGTAATATTTTCCATCATAGATTTTATGGTGTCAACCATTTTATCAAATTCAACCGCTTTAAACAAATGGGATGGAATTGCATTTTCCTCTTCAACCACATAATTGGAAATATTAAAGGCATGGTCCCCGATTCTTTCTAAATCTGAATTTATCTTTAGCACTGCCATTGCGAACCTCAAATCAATAGCAACTGGATTAAAAAGTGCCAAAAACCTTTCACAATCCCGCTCAATTTTAATATCCATGGCATTGACCCTGTTTTCTTTATGTATTACCTCTTCTGCCAAATCACCATCATGGTTTACAAAAGATTCGTTTGCCTTTTCAAGTTGTGATGTGCATAAGGTAAGCATATCAAAAACCGTCTGATTTAATGCTTCTCGTTGATATTCTGCGTTATCCATTTTATTTGTTTTTTAACCGAAACGACCAGTTATATAATTTTCAGTCTGTTTTTTTTCTGGATTGGTAAATATTGTTTTTGTTTTATTGAATTCTATTAGTTCCCCTATATAAAAAAACGCTGTGTAATCACTTATTCTACTAGCCTGTTGCATGTTGTGGGTAACAATGACAATGGTATATTTCTTTTTAAGTTCAAAAATAAGTTGTTCTATTTTTGCTGTGGAAATTGGGTCCAAGGCCGAAGTTGGTTCATCCATTAGAATAATAGATGGTTCCACAGCTAAGGTTCTTGCAATACACAAACGTTGTTGTTGACCGCCGGACAATGCCAAACCTGATTTTTTTAGGTTGTCTTTTACCTCATCCCATAGGTCTGCTTGCCTTAAAGCCTTTTCTACGCGCTCATCTATGAATTTTTTATCTTTTATTCCTTGAATTTTTAGTCCGTAAGCAACATTGTCAAATATGGATTTTGGAAATGGATTGGGCTTTTGAAAAACCATTCCCACTTCTTTGCGAAGCTCTTCAACATTCACCTTTTTTTTGTAAATATTTTTTCCGTCAATTTTGATTTTGCCTTCCATTCTAAAAGTGTCCACATAATCGTTCATTCTGTTGAATAATCGAAGAAAGGTAGATTTGCCACATCCTGAAGGGCCAATAAAGGCGGTTACCGAATTCGTCTTGATGGTCATATCGATTCCTTTAATAGCCTGAAAATCTCCATACCACACTTTAGAACCAGTGACTTCGATTTTAGGTTTTTTCTTTAAAGATGGATCAATTACACTATCCAGTATCGTAGGTTCTTTTATAGGTTTTTCCATAATTATTTCCACTTCTTCTGCCATTTATTTCTAAAGTAAACTGCAATACCGTTCATAATAAAAGTAATCAATAATAATATGATAATTGCTGCCGCAGCATTTTCTATAAATCCATGTTGTGGCCTTGATATCCAATTGAAAATTTGTATTGGGAGTACCGAAAATTCATCCATTGGATTTTCCGGTGCAAATGGAACATAGGCCAAAGCGCCAACAACAATTAAAGGAGCTGTTTCACCTACTGCCCTTGATAGTGCCAAAATTACCCCAGTCAATATTCCACCTCCTGAGGCTGGTAAAATCTGGTGCCATATGGTCTGCCATTTAGATGCCCCCAGTGCATAAGAGGCATCTTTGATTGAGGAAGGCACCGCTTTAATTGCCTCTCTTGTAGCAACAATCACAATAGGGAGTATCAACAATGAAAGGGTTAAACTCCCTGCCAAAACACTAGCCCCAAGGTTCATAATCCTAACAAAGACTTCTAATCCTAAGAGACCATAAATGATTGAAGGTACACCTGCCAAATTTGAAATATTAATTTCCAATAATCCGGCAAGTTTATTTTTCTTGCTGTATTCCTCTAAGTATATTCCTGCTGCGACTCCCATGGGAAAGGCGATTATGGTGGTAAAGAATAAAATCCATATGCTACCCATCAATGCGGTATAAATACCCGATTTTTCTGGCTTTCGTGAAGGAAGGTTGGTAATAAATTCCCAATCTATTCTTAGTAGTCCATCAATTAAGATATCACCAATGAAAACCACAAGCAAGACTAAACCAATTATGGTACAAAAAATCCCCCAGTATTTGAAGAGCTGATCTTTCAGCCTGTTTTTACGAAGATTATTCATACTTTTCCTGGAATTTTTTTCTAATTCGGTAACTTAAAGTATTCAATAAAAAGGTAAAGACAAATAGGGTAATACCTGCTGCAAAAATGGTCCTGTATTCCAATGACCCATGTTGTACATCGCCCAAACTCACTTGAACAATATAGGCAGTGATAGTTTCAATAGGAACAGTTGGGTCGAAAGTCAATCTTGGTTGTTGACCTGCTGCTATGGCAACGATCATGGTTTCCCCAATAGCTCTGGAAATCGCCAGGATTATGGAAACTATAATACCGGAAGATGCGGCTGGTACAATGACCTTGAAAGCCGTTTGAAATTTTGTGGATCCCATTCCGTACGAAGCCTCTCTTAACGAGTCAGGAACTGCGTGTAGCGCATCTTCGCTTAATGACGATATATATGGAATGATCATTATTCCCATTACAATACCTGCAGATAGCGAGTTGAATCCTGATAGGTTCGGAATTATTTCCTGTAAAAATGGGGTCACAACCACTAGAGCGAAAAAACCGTAAACTACTGTTGGTACTGCCGCCAATAGCTCAAGCAAAGGTTTAACCGATTTTCTAAAACTTTTTGGGGCGTATTCACTTAAATAGATACTAATAGACAACCCAATAGGCAAGGCAAAGGCAATGGCTATAAATGAGGTAAGTAAGGTACCGGACAGTAAGGGTAAAATCCCAAAATGCTTTTCGGTGAAAAGAGGTGTCCATTGCGTATCAGTAAAAAAATCATAAATCGAAACCTCGCTGAAAAAGCGAAAAGCCTCGATAGATAATACAAGGATAATCCCAATGGTAACTGCAATGGTTACTAAGGCACTTGATAAAAGTGACTTTTCGATTATCAATTCTTTGATTTTCCGCATCAAGTAATTATTTATAAAATAAACCAGGTGCCAAAAGGCACCTGGTTATCGAAAAACTTTTGCTTATTTGTTACTTTCAACAAAAGTTTTGAAACTAGCTTTTTGAGCGCTGTAATTTTCTGATGGAAGCGGAATGTAGCCTACATCTTTTGATAATTCACCTGCATTGTCAATATAGTAGTTTACAAACTCGACAACTTCAGGAGAGGCAACAGAGGTGCTGTTCACATAGATGAACAAGGGTCTTGATAAGGGTCTATAACTACCGTTTTTTACGGTTTCAAGAGTAGGTTTAACTACTTCTTCCCCGTTGTGGACTCCAATTAATTTTAATTTATCCTTGTTTTCAGCATAATATGCAAGTCCAAAAAATCCTAACGAATATTTGTCGCCGGCAATACCTTGTACAAGAACATGATCATCTTCACTAGCTGTGAAATCGCCTCTACTTGAGCCACTTTCACCTACTACTGCTTCTGTAAAATAATCGTATGTGCCTGAAGCCACACCTGGTCCGAATAAATGCATTTCCTCATTGGGCCATTCCGGACGGATCTGGTTCCATTTCATGATTTTACCCTGTGCAGCAGGTTCCCAGATCTTTTTGAGTTCTTCCACTGTAAAACTATCTACCCAATCATTTTCCGGGTGCACCAAAACAGCCAAGCCATCATAGGCAATTTCCAACTCCAAGTACTTTATATTGTTTTCTTCACAAGCCGCTTTTTCTTTATCTTTAATAGGACGGGACGCATCTGAAATATTTGTTTCCCCTCTAGAGAATTTTTTAAATCCTCCGCCAGTACCTGAAACGCCTATTGTTACATTTACCTTCGGCTGAACGGCTCTAAATTCTTCAGCCACAGCTTCTGTAATAGGAAATACCGTACTTGAACCATCTACCTTAATAGTTCCTGAAAGGGCCCCTATTTCCTGAGAATCCTCAGCACCTTTTTTTTCTTTTTTGTCACCGCAAGCTCCTATTGCTAATACTATTGACATCAATACCAAAATTTTTTTCATTTTTTTATCGTCTAAATTATTCTCTGCAAAGAACGAGTGAGAAGGTTAACTTAGGGTTAAGTCAGAATGAAGAAACTACTACTTTAAGGTTATTAAAGTGTTAAGTGATTCTAATAAATAATCAGTTCTTTAAACAAAAAAAGAGGGTCAAACAGGACCCTCTTTTTATAAAGTAAAATATAGGTTTTAAAAATGAACATCTAACTGTAAACGGTACATCAATTCGTCAGACCCACCATCAACTGATAGATAGCTTAAATCTGTTTGTACTTTTAGTTTATGTCCCACGATGTATTTTGATAGTCCCAGTGTATATTGGGTTTCGGCATTTCTTCCTGTAATGTCATCGAGGTTTATATTGGTATAACGTCCAGAAATCTCCCAATCCTTAGCTAATAGATAACCGGACTGCAGATTTAGGCCATCACCAACCCAAACTACATCACCTGTCTCGGTACCATCTGAATCTTTTGCGATTGGGTCATCTGCATCCCTATTGGCATATTCCCACATAAATGAAAAACCGTTGTACTTGAACATACCATCAAAAAAGAAAGTATTGATGTCGGTTTCATGGAATCCAATATCGTTGGTCATGTAAGAGCCCAGATTACTTCGGGTTTTTACGGCATTTTGATTGGTATCGTAATTTACCGCCAACATTAACTTTGGTTTTTCTTCGCGTTTTAAATCACTTCCACTATACTCACCTTTACTTGTGAACTCACCAAAAGGTAAGAATTCCAATCGGGCCGTATACTGATGACCGCCAAGATTACCTTCGGTAACATTTCTACCTTCACCTTGGGAAAATGCCAGCTTTTCACGAATCAGGAAATTTTCACCAAGGTAAAAATTGTGGCGTAACTGTAACCCTACATCACGGTCAATATTAAATCTACTGTTCAATAAAGAGCGGTCTACTTGCTGCAGATTACCTGAAGAGATTACACGTTCTATATTGCCAGGTAATTTGGTTTGGCCAACCCATAGTTCAAAGTTTTCGTAGAAATTCCACATAACTACTGCATCAAGGATATATCGTGGAGTATTTCGAGTAAATTGCGAAATACCAGACATATCACGATTCGACAGGCCTAATTCAATTTTGTACTTAAGTTTTGGGGTATATGCAAAACCATCGAACTTTAATCGAGCGCGACGAACCAAAAAGTTTTGTTCAGGATCCACAAGTCCTCCATCCGCTCCTTCATCCCATGTAGCAACGGAAAGCAACTGCATTCGTGTTGCAATTTTCATGGTAAAAGTACTGTCTTTGCCCACTAAGTTGAACAGCCCTTTTCCAAATTGCGGGGCATTGGTTTCTTGGGAAAAGGAAGTTAGAAATCCGGAAAGGACTAATCCTAAGGTAAGAAGTTTGATTTTCATGGTGTTATTTATTTTAGTCGGTGCAAATAACCAAAACCAATGTTAAGTTAATGTTTTTTAAACATCAATTTATAATCATTATTACCAGGCTGGCAAACCTATATAAAGTTAATCAATACGCTCCATTTATCCTCATTATATTAGTGGTAATAACTTATCTTGCGTGAACAAAATTCTATTATGAACTGGGAACAACTACTCTCATTACGACGACAGGGCGATTCACATAAAAGATTACGGAAAGAACAAGATGAGACTCGTCTGGGTTTTGAAGTTGATTATGATCGGATTATTTTTTCCTCCGCTTTTCGTAGCCTGCAGGATAAGACCCAGGTAATTCCTCTTTCAAAGACTGATTTTGTACATACGCGACTTACCCATAGTTTGGAAGTGTCCGTGGTTGGGAGAAGCTTGGGCCGGATTGCTGGTAAAAAAATATTGGAAAAACACCCGCACTTGAATGCAGTACATGGGTATCAATTCAATGATTTTGGGGCTATTGTTGCTGCTGCTGCATTGGCCCATGATATCGGTAATCCGCCTTTTGGACATAGCGGGGAAAAAGCAATTGGGGAATACTTTAAAACAGGAAATGGCTTACAATACAAAAAGGTGTTATCAGCGAAAGAATACCAGGACATCATTGACTTTGAAGGTAATGCCAATGGGTTTAAATTATTGACAGAAACGCGAAAAGGAGTAGATGGTGGCTTACGTTTAAGTTATGCCACCTTGGGTGCTTTTATGAAGTACCCCAAGGAATCATTGCCAAAAAAGCCAACTAAGCATATTTCCGATAAGAAATTCGGTTTTTTTCAATCGGAAAAGGATGCGTTTTTGGATGTGGCCAATGAATTAAGTCTGAATCAGACCCGAAAGGGGAATGATATTTCATTTTCACGACACCCATTGACCTATTTGGTAGAAGCCGCTGACGATATTTGTTATACCATTATCGACTTTGAAGACGGTATTAATTTGGGATTGATATCGGAAGACTATGCCTTGGAATATCTTATAAAATTGGTCAAAGATAAAATCAACACCAAAAAATATAACGAACTGGCCTATAAGGAAGACCGGTTGAGTTACTTGCGGGCATTGGCCATAAGCACTTTGATCAATGACGCGATTGACGTGTTTGCTAAAAACGAGGAGGCTATCCTAGAAGGGACTTTTGATGTGTCGCTTTTAGATAGGAGCAAGTATACTGCTCAGATTAATGATATCATAGCTCTGAGCGTTAAAAAAATATACAAGTCTAAAGAGGTTTTGGAAAAAGAAATTGCGGGTTACAAAATTATATCTGATATTTTGGATGTTTATACCACGGCCTTGGTTAGAACCAAAGAAGGAAGCGACTCAAACTACGATAAACTTATGGTCAATACCTTACCTAAGTTCTATCAGCGTACTGAATTGCCTTTGTATAATATCTTATTGAATACTTGTTGTTATGTAGCGAGCCTTTCAGATAGTGCTGCAATTCTTTTACATAGAAAAATCAAAGGGATAGAAATCTAGAAAATTTTGATAAAACTATTTGTCCTTTACTCCATATAAGAGACAAAAAATATAGGCATGCTTTGATGGAATCAATGGCATGGATTTAAATTAAAACTGCCCCAATTTATATTGGGGCAGTTGTTCAATAACCTTCCATTTTCATAGCGGGAGACTTTACATCAAGCTTCCGGAAAGTCATGAAATACTAAAACTAAAAGGATGGGGCATAATCCTTATCTTGGTTGCCACCAAGTAGGTCTAGTTCTTTTCAAATGTCAACAGGTCCATTCCGCCATTGCCGCCGCTGACATGCATAAGCTCAATTTTAGAGGACGAATTCGTAATAATATCCCAATCTTCAGAAAGTTCACTAAAGTCTACTGGTGAGGCAAAGAAAATATTAAAATCAATGTCTCCGGAAGAAGTTCCTCCAGAAAAATCTCCAATAGTACAGCTGTTCCTAAACCGTAAACGGTCATTTCCATCTATGCGAAGATCAACTTGGGATTCTCCATTTGCCAATTCAATTTCATGTAGGGTCCAAGTATCCTCAAGGTCCATTAAATCCGTTATGGTAAGTACGACTTGAATATTATTTCCACTTCCATTCGCTACCCAGGTACCTGGGTAGGTGTTACTTCCAGCGGTGACAGTAACTGAACCATCCGCATCAAAATTAAAATCATATCCATTATAATCCCCCTCTAGATCAGTATCGTTGCGTTCCAGTTTTTCAACAAACCAGTTTGAACATGCTGTTAAAACATCTGTCAATTGAGAAACGGTGCAGCTGTTGCAATCATCATCGTTGGAATCATCACTCGAATCGTCATTGGAATCATCATTGGAGTCATCATCTATGGTTATTGACCAAGTACCTGTTTCGGTATTACCTCCGTTATCAGCGACCAAACTTCCATCCGAATTAAATGAGAATCCATATCCTGAGAAATTAGCCGTCTCATTTTTATCCGAATCGATAAAATTGGCTATTACCCATGTACCTGAGGTAACATCATTGGTCATCACTTCAATATCGGCCTGTAGTTTGGCCAAATCGATATTGTCATCAGCATTGTCATTATCGTTGGTGCATGCTGTAAAGGCCAACGCGATCATTAAAAATCCGACAAATAAAACATTCTTTTTCATAGCAATTTAATTTTAAGGTTATTGTTTATTAAAAATCAAGGTATCTGTTCCACCGCCACCGCCACTTACATCTTGTAGTTGTATTTGAGTATCTGACACAGAAATCACATCCCAATCATCATTAAATTCGTTAAATGGCACAGAGCTGCCAAAATCCAGGGCAAACTTGTTGCCTGCATTTTGAACCGACCATGTTCCGTTTACAGGGGAGCCATTATCGGCCACAACGGTGCCATCTGTATTGAAGGTTATGCTGTAACCATTATAATCGATTGTTTTATCTATACCATTATCCAAATAGGATGATACAGACCATACACCATCGGAAACAATCGACCCAAGGTCACTTCCTCCAACACCATTTGGGGTTCTTTCAAAAGTGAGAAAATCTGTAGAGCCATCACCACCGCTAATATCCTTCAGACGGATGATTTCTGATGTTACTTCAAGAACGTCCCAATCTTCAGCAAGTCCATCCAAGGGTGAAGCAGTTCCATAATTTAGATTCAATTCCAATGGGGTCTCATCACCTGAAGACGTAGACCAACTACCATTTGTTGTTCCTCCAAGGTTGGTGGCGGTTGCGGTTCCGTCTGCAGAATAATTGAAAACAAACCCGTCAAAATCAGTAGTTTCGTCAATATCATCAAAGTAATAGGTAACATACCAATCTCCAGTGGCAAGGGCCTGTACAAGAGCAGTATCATCAATATTTCCTTCATTACCTTCTGTACAGCTGCTCTCAAATCGCAGTCTATCTTCACCTCCTATGCGTAGGTCAACTTTGGTTTCCCCGCTATTTTGATCAAGCTCATGCAGGTTCCAATTCGCGTTAAAGTCAGTTAAATTGGGAATATTTATCATTACGGAAATGCTATTGCCGGTTCCACTACTTTCCCAAGTTCCTGAGAAAGAATCGGTATTTGTGCTTGCACTCAGGGTACCATCGGCCATAAAATTAAACAGATATCCTACGTATATATCCTCAAGGTCGTTGTCGTCAAGTTCCAATTTGTCTACCATCCAATCAGAGCAACCCACAAGGAAGTCTGAAAGCTGGTTGGTGGTACAATTATCGCAATCATCGTCGTTAAAATCATTGTCATCGTCCTCGTCACAGTCGTCTTTGGCATTATCTATAATACTCTCAAGTTCATCTAAGTTAGATGCCTCCATTTGTGTACCATCAGACAGGATTACGGTTATTGGAAAACCAATATTCACGATATCATCATCTTCCAAATCATCGACAAAGTCGTAAAGGTCTTTATCGTTCAAAATGTTTATCGTTTCAATAAGCTCATTATTACTGTTGAAAACGGAAGCGGTGACCGGATATTCAATATCGACACATTCAATATCGTCATCGTTTTCATTTTCCCCACTGCAACCATCGGAATAATTCTTAAACTCATCCAAGCTATTAATAGTAACTTTGGTGAAGTCATTAAGCACAATGGTAATTGGAAACATTATTTGCAGGCTGTCATCATCATCATCAAACTCATCAAATATTTCTTCGATGGTGTCAAAATCTTCATCGGAGTCAACAATAATTTCCAAACCGTTTACCGCCACGGTAGCAGGTAATTCTATATTAAAGCAACTGGAATTGTCAACAATATTATCATCAGAGCCATCGTTCATAGCGGTACGTTGCAATAGGCTGGCAACGTTTGAATTGGCTTCCAGGGCTTGATCTGGCTGGGCTTCAATAAATACGGATTCTTCCTTCCTACATGAAGTGGTTAAGAGGGTCATGGAGAGCGCGAAGGCGATAAATAATCTCGGTGTTGTTTTCATAGCAAAATAGATTTAAATGGATTTTCTTTACTACTAAAACAACCTAGGTTTCAAAACTCCTGAAAAAATATGAATTTTTTTATTTTACTTTTAACCCATCTAAAAAATTAAAGGATTGTCAAAAGACCTTCATGATAATATTTGTGAAAAAAATATTTTTTCGAGTATTTACAAAAAGTATTCGATAGATGTTCACAATTATCTGTACTATAAGTATGGAGAACAATTTAATCCGAATGATAAGGCACAGGACGCCTTTATCAAACTATGGGAAAATTGTAAAAATGTTACTTTGGGCAACGCTAAAGCTTTTTTATTCAAAGTGGCCAATAACATGATGTTGAATGAAATTAAACATCAAAAAGTCGTGCTACGACATCAAAAGGTAAAGCCAAAGGATTATACCAACGAGACCCCAGAATTTTTAATGGAAAAAGAACAATTCCTCATAAAGTACCAAAAAGTACTTGAAAACCTTCCAGAGGATCAACGCGTCGCATTCATGCTCAACAAGGTAGAAGGGAAGAAGCACTCGGAAATTGCGGAAATGCTTGGTATTACCCGAAAGGTTGTTGAGTATAGAATTTATAGTGCTTTCAATACTTTAAAAAGGGAATTGGAAGGTTTTAGGATATAATAATAAGGAATTTTGGATAGTTAGTTGTTCTATTATTAAGAAGTATAGCAATGAATAAGGAATACTTGGTTAAAAAATGGTTGTCAGATGAACTGACAGATGCTGAGCGGGAAGCGTTCGAGCAATTGGATGACTTTCAGTTGCACAAGGACATTCTTGACAATGCGGCCCAATTTAAATCTTCCGGTTTTTCCCAAATGGATAGCTTTGATACTTTTAGCAAACGTCTCAATGAAGTGGCGAAGCCCGTCAGGAAAATGAATTGGGTTAAGCCTTTACTGCGTATTGCCAGTGTATTTGTAATAGGATTTAGCATCTATTATTTTTTCCTGTTCAATGATGTTGTCGAAGTTCAGACCCTTGCTAGTGAAAAAACCACCATCGAATTACCAGATGCTTCAACGGTAATTGTCAATGCCATGTCCGAGGTGCGATACTCCAAGAGAAAATGGCAGCAAAAAAGGGAATTGAAACTTCAAGGCGAGGCCTTTTTTGATGTAGCCAAAGGTTCTAAATTCAGTGTAATCACTTCTGAAGGGACCGTAAGCGTATTGGGGACCCAATTCAATATAAAACAAAGAGGAAATTATTTTGAAGTTGAATGTTTTGAAGGAATTGTTAAGGTTACTTCCCAGAATACTTCGGAACAACTAAAAGCAGGTGACCGTTATAGATTTTCTAATGGACAGGCTTCACTTGGAAAGACCCTTTATCAACAACCACAATGGACGAAGAATGTTAGTAGTTTTGATCGTATTCCAATATTCGAAGTGATCGCTGAACTGGAGCGACAATATAATATTGAGGTCGAAATGGACAAAGTACAAACTGAACGTCTTTTTACAGGCGGCTTTGTACATGATAATCTTGAAAATGCACTTAAATCAATTGGCGAACCCCTTGATTTGGATTACGCTATAGAAGCCGGGAATCATGTCAGATTATATACGAGGGAAAAGAAGTAATATTAGCCTGGAAAGCATTGTGTTATTGTAATATTTTAAAATTTAGCAAATCTTTAAAGTTGAAATTTCCTTTTCATGCTTACAGTTTTCCTTTTAGCGGGTTTTTTTTATGATTCAAAGCCTTGGCGGTGTAAATTTAATTTCAGTATAAACAAAAAGCCTTACTAGAAATGGCAAGGTATCCAACTACATCTGATCAAACCCTGTGATAAATAATCGTATTCATTTAATAGCTTTTTTTTCACTCCTCATTACATTTAACGTTTTTGGGCAGGATACCGTTCCAAAACAGCCACTTATTGATGTTTTGGAAGACCTACAGGATCAATATGGGTATCAGTTCAATTATGCCTCTGAAACAGTTGAAAGTTTTTTCGTGGTACCTCCTAAAAAAGAATTTTCCATGACAAGGATCATTCAATTTCTACAAGAACAAACGGGCTTAAACTTCATAATACTCAACAACAACTTCATATCCATCAAAAGACCCAATCTTGAATTGTGTG
>Ga0316189_10005304_pt1 | contig 12356 bp, 11 predicted proteins | sample LowCovwburrow_MG_FD_204930 | JGI IMG/M metagenome (GOLD analysis project Ga0316189, IMG submission 204930) | Coastal sediment microbial communities from Maine, United States - Lowes Cove worm burrow | ecosystem: Environmental > Aquatic > Marine > Coastal > Sediment | place: USA: Maine... | reverse complement strand
CAGAGGATTGCGCGCCAAAGAGTTCAAGGTTGCCATCGGCATCAATGAACACACGTAATACTGGGTTGGCTGTCGTTCCGGTCAAGGACCACAATTGTGGTACGCCTGCTTCTCCATAGGTGAATCCTGTATCAAAGCGCGCAAAATTACCTGGTGCACCAGGTTGAAATTGAAATTCTGCCGCTATATCGGTTCCGTTTATGATTAAGTTAAAGGAGTTGTCAATACTAATAAAATCAATAAACAAATTTCCCCTACCATTCGCGGCAGTGTTGGTAATGGTGGTGCCTCCTGACGATGTAAACGTTTGTGTCACTAGGGGCACAAATACACATTCATCCTTGTCTAAAATACCATCATTATCATTATCCAAATCGCTCACATCGGGAATACCATCACCATCGGTATCCACAGGAACAACTGCCGATAGGAGCACATTGTCAATAAAAGCATTATCATCGGAATTCCAATTGGCATTAGATTTTGCAAATCGGATTACCGTATTGGAAGCGATATAGGCTGTGATATCCTGCGTAAAAGTACCAGAACCAGAAAGGGTAGCGATCTGCACAAAGCTAGTACCCCCATTATTCGACATAAAAACCCCTAATTGCCGGGAACCCCCTAAACTACTGGTGGTATAGTCAAAACTTAGGGTTGCTGATGTCGCACCTGTTAAGTCTGCGGTTCTTCTAATATCCTCCGCCCATATCCAATACATGTATAATTGATCGCTTTGTATTTGCACATATTCAGCGGTGGGACCATTATCCGTATCACCGCTCTCAATCCAATCGGTAGCCCAATTCGCGCTACCATCATTCCGATCATAGTCTTGCGTAGAAAATGTATCGCCGTAGGTCTGTTGCCCTTGAGTCAACCCGAAGCCAAGAAGAAACAAACAGACCAAACAAGACCATGTCCTTTTGGTAATAACTTCGTTTTTTCTAAAATAATTAAAATTGATCATGTATACTTTTAGTATTGGTCATAAAATTAGGCTATAGCCCAGCTTGACTCAAATAAATGTTGTGAAAGACAGTAAGGGGAGTGTCAATCGACATTTTGTGTGTGAGTACAGCGCATACAAATTGCAAAGTACCCTGAGCCAGTTGTTTAGACCTATACGGATTTACAAGTTTATGGCATTTTTGAAGCTTTAAAATATGCGACCTACTTGTCTGAGTTACATCATAGCGTTGATGTAATACTGTCTTGCTAATACAGCCTAAATAGTAAAGATTCATTTTCAATGTTGATCGAGATTCAGCGCTGGTAAAACAGCTAAACACTTCGGTTTCACACATAACTACACCTAGACTTATGTCGCTGAAAAACGAGCCTCGAATTGTACTATCTTTAGGGGGAAGGGGGAGTAGGCTTATAATAGTACTCAATGCTAATAACTAGGTAGCGCTAGAGTGGTGAAAAAAATGGAATTCAAGCTAGAGAAATGACAGGTAGGCTATTGAAAAAAATAGGACTTAAAAGTTGCTATGTGAATGTTGTAGGTATTGTGCTCATTTGCCTAGTGCTTGCGGGCTGCACTTCTAACAAAAAAGTAAAGAATAAGACCTTTGTGGGTATGGAATCAACTACCACACAAAGCAAGAATGGCACTACAGTGCGTTCCGGCTATACTTATGATTTTGATGATCATGAATATATTGGCGTAAAGCCCACACTAAGACCACCTATCCTGCCTAATGCCAAAGATTCATTGGCCCAAATCGATGTTGGAACTATAGCAGAAGAAATTACAGTAAGAGTAGGCTTGGAGCATTCGAGTCCGGTGGCTCGTAAGATTGTAGAAAATTATCACAACAGCGATAACAAGGAGCCAAATGGTCATTGTCTTGCAGTCAGCAAAGGTCGCTTTGAAGAAGCGTATAGAGAGGTTCATGGTCATTTACCCTATATAGATTTACCAAAAGAAATGGCTTCAAAATCCCATACCCCTAGACAGGTGTTTAATTTACTCTACGTTTCGGCTTCGAAAACGGATGAAAGCTGGCGAAGCCTTCCGGAGAACTATAGGGGCAAAGGTAATGCAGGTGCGATTGCCTATGCCGGTATGGGTACCTTGGTGGATACATCAGGTATTTGGAGCGGTCAGTTAAAACCAGGTGCACTTGTGCAAGTGTGGCGGTTTAAACAGGACTATGAGGAAGTAGTGAAAGGTACGGATGTGAAAAAGCTAGATCCTTATGGACATTCTTTTATTTTTATAAGTTATGTGCGCGATGAAAATAATGCTATAACCGGACTTAAAATTGCTGATCAAGGTTTTCAAAGTTACAGGCCTTTAATCCCTAGGGATTATGAAGTGTGGTGGGGTGTAAACCTTAGCGTGTAGCAAACACGCATAAAACGCGATGGTATTTTAACGTTTTCAATGTACTTTCTTCTTAGTTCATACGTTACAGACGTATAGTGTCATGCCTAAATCTATAAAACCTATGTTATTTTTTTCCTTCCTACTTTCCTTAGGTTTTGCAAATGAGCTGCCCACGGGTATAGCAGCGGAGTCGGCTGGTAGTTTTGTTGTCGAAGAGCGCGTTGTTATCAAGGACAACAGTAGGCTTAAAGAAGGGATATCCACTAGGATTACTACAGATTCAGATAGTATTGCAGCTTCTTATGCAAACGTCAAGTTAGCTAGTGACCAACTTCGTTTGCGCTTGAAAGAGGACCTTCGCTCGGGTACGATTTCTTTTGAAACTATTAAAACAGCGTTTGCCGATCAATTGGTAGACAAAATCATACCGCACTGGTATGGTACGCCTTGGAGTTTTGGAGGCCACACGGCGACCCCAAACCAAGGAAAAATCGCTTGTGGCTATTTTATATCTACCACTTTGCGTGATATGGGTGTTAATCTCAACCGGTATACCTTAGCTCAAAAATCACCTATAGATGAGGCTAAAATGATCAGTTGTGGTGCCGTGATTAAAAAAGTGGTTCAGGATACCCCTGAAAAAGCCTTTGCAGAAATAGATGCCCTAACAGAAGAAGGACTTTATTTTATAGGTTTTGACGAGGGGCATGTGGGCTATCTTTTAAAACGCCAAGGCGAATTGCTCCTCATTCATTCCAACTATCTTTCTCCGGTCTCCGTTTGTATGGAAAGCCTAAAAGAATCTCGGGTTTTCAAACGATTTACTACATTTCATCTGGTACCTATTTCTCATAACGATACCCTGTTGCAGCGCTGGTTGGACAAGGGTGTGGTACTCTAGCTAATATTAGTTAAAACGAATAGTTTTCTTGTGCTTTGACCGGTTTGGCGCGCCAGCTTAGCTACTGCTGTTTGCCAAATCCAATATTCTTCTAAAACTGACTAGATTGTCCGCCGAAGCTTTATGCGAAGGATGATAGGAGGGGAGTGATAGTGAAGCGTCCTTATCCTTGATTATACTACAACGCGCTATGCAGAAAGGGCTGTGGCATGGGACAGCTATTCCAAGAATTCCATAAGGATTTTTTGTATCTTTATAAGAACGTGGACGTACCACGAATGAACTAAAAAAAAACAACATGAATACAAAACAAGTCAAGGCCTACGGTACAGAAGCTGCCGATGCTTCTTTAGAACAACGACACATAAAACGCAGGGAAGTAATGCCAACCGATGTAGAAATTGATATCTTATATTGTGGTGTATGTCATTCCGATTTACATTTTGCACGCAACGATTGGGGCATGACCCAATACCCTGTCGTACCTGGTCATGAAATTGTGGGTAGGGTAAGTCAAATAGGGGATGGCGTTACGAATTATAAACTGGGTGATTTGGTCGCCGTAGGTTGTTTGGTAGATTCGTGCAGGACCTGTAGTAATTGTAAAGACGACTTGGAACAGTATTGCCCAGAATGGGTAGGAACCTATGGAGGCTATGATAAACACTTAGATACCAATACCCACGGTGGCTATTCAGAAAGCATTGTTGTAGATGAAGCCTTTGTCTTGCGTGTTCCAGAAAATCTAGATCAGGCTGGTATCGCCCCTGTATTATGTGCGGGTATTACAACCTGGTCACCCTTACGGCATTGGAACGTTGGGAAAGACAGTACCATAGCGGTCGTGGGCTTGGGCGGACTAGGTCATATGGCAATAAAATTAGCCCATGCCTTGGGCGCACATGTCACCTTATTTTCAAGATCTACCAACAAAATAGAAGATGCAAAAGCCTTAGGCGCGGACGCGGTTATTATTTCCACGGATGAGGCACAAATGAAAAAGGCTATGGGGCGTTTTGATGTCATTATCGACACCGTTCCCTATGCCCACGATTTAAACCCCTACGTTGCAACCCTAAATACGAGTGGCACCTTGGTGGTGGTGGGCTATCTAGGACCCTTAGACCCTATGCTAATGACCATACCCATGATTATGGGGCGTAAGTCCGTTGCAGGTTCTTTGATTGGTGGTATAGCCGAAACACAAGAACTATTGGATTTCTGTGGGAAACACAATATCACCTCAGACGTGGAGGTCATTAAAATTCAAGAGATCAACCAAGCGTATGAGCGTATGTTGCACAGCGATGTAAAATATCGTTTTGTAATCGATATGAAATCGCTTAAAAGCTAACTACCAGTAAAGACCACCTTAAATACTCAAATCCAGCACGCTGAACAATAGGTGCTGGATTTTTGCTTTTGTATACGTCATACCCATATAGTAAATAACCCGACTAGTGTGTACGCCGAAGCTTTTTCGTTAAGGTAGATAGGAGTGAGGGCAACATGCTTGGTACTACCTAATTTCTGTGCTATTACCCTTGGTATAGGAGCCATTTAAAATACAAAACAGTCTATAATTCTAGTCTTATCTTTCACCACAAAATGCATTGTAGTAGGTAACCACATCCAAAGGACTTTTAATGCTGTTGTTGTTTATTTTATTTACTAGGTTAGGGCAGTCAAAAAAATAACGGGTAAGCCTTTTCTTCTTTAAACCAAACATTCCTTGTGTAGCGCGTTCGAACTTATTTTCGCCATTTTGTTTAAAAAGCTCAAAATAGTCAAAATAAAAATTATCATCATCAACGTATTCCTTAGCATAGCAACTCAATTCTCCCTTTACTAATACTTTTAAAAAGACCTTTTTGCCATAACCTTTACGATTTAAATAATCGAACCTAAAAAATTCAGATTCTTCTTTATACCATAAAGATTCAAAACTATAGATTCCTTTTTTGTACCCTTTAATATCATAAGCGCTGTACCGCTTGGTCTTTCTATTTTCTTGCCTAAACCTTATTTTATCGAATAATTTGTAATCAGTTCTATCTCTAATGCTTCCATAAATAGTATCGTTATTATTTAAAATAATATATCCAGGTTCATAGTCTGCTTGTGCGTTTATAGAAGTTGCGACCAATAGCAACAGTAATCCAAAAGAAGACGACCATTTTATTTTAATAGTGTTGAACATAATTTTTTGTTTCATTTAGCTCACTTTACAAGTCAAAAGATATACCAAAGTTTTACTGATCCATTTTTATTCGTTAAAGGGTTCCTTTTAAAGGAGTATCATAATCCATGTGCAGGTTATAATCGATTCTCGGTAAGTAGGGGACATTTCAAAAAATACAGAATTTCACTAAGGGTTTGAACCTGAAATACTTAAAGTTAAATCTGTATCATAATGTATTGCGTTATTACACTTTGCTTGAGTAAAGTATGATATTAATCATTTTAAGAAATCACAGGATTCCCTAGTTTTGGTCACAGGTTACATTCTTCCTACATGGCTTATACGTAGCCATATGACCTGTTGAATCTTAATAGCATCTATGTGGACATTTAGAAATTTCAACATTGCGGACTGGTTTTCATTTTATCGGGTCGCCGCGGTACCTTTACTAGTGCTATTCATATGGGTAGGTAACCGGGAATTGTTTGCTTGGTTTTTACTTATTAGTTACAGCACCGATGCTATAGATGGCTACCTGGCAAGGAAACTAAAGATAACAAGTGCCCGGGGTTCTCAATTGGATTCTATCGGAGATCAATTGACTTTCGCTACGGGCCTTATCGGCCTTATCATCTTTGAGACGGCCTTTATCAAAACAAATCTACTCCTCATTCTTGTTGCGTTTGTGCCTTACCTGCTCCAAATGGCAATCGCTTTTATCAAGTACGGTAAGGCGACCTCCTTTCATACCTATCTGGCAAAAGCATCTGCAGTTGTTCAGGCGGGATTCATTTTATGGTTCTTGTTTTTTGGTCCTGTATATGGGTTATTCTATTTTATGATCGTCTTGGGTCTTTTGGAAACTATGGAGGAAATCACCCTAATTTTTATGTACGATAGGTGGGTATCGGATGTAAAAGGATATTTTTTCGCCCTAAAGGATAAAAGAAGAATGAACGGCAACGATGCCGTGAAGCAATAAACAAATGCATGCGGTCCTATTCCTTTTTTAAAATTGTGCTATTATGTATCGCATTATTGCTAATAGATATCTTGGCTTTCTATTGGCTGTTATCCATCATTCAGCCCATTTCATCTGCCCTCCTTAAAAACGGCATTTATATCGCCTTCTGGGTTTTTACGATCGGCTTGATCGCTTCCATTTTACTCCTGAAAATTAGAATGGAACTGGTAGCTCCAGAACGCCAACAGTTGCTGATATCCAGGCTGTATGGCCTCACGGTATCGTCCTTTATTCCCAAACTTATTTTTGTAGTGGTGATCAGTATCCTGTACTTTACCAATTTCGTTTTTTCGGAAAGGGAGTCCCTAATCCTAGTACCGCTTATCGGTGTTTTTTCGGGTTTTCTTCCCTTTTTTGTAATCCTTTATGCCATTTTTAGTGCGGTATACCGCTTTAAGGTGCATCATATCAAACTGAAATGCAAGGCCTTGCCAACAGAATTTAATGGCCTACGTATCGTACATATATCCGACCTTCATTTAGGCAGTTTTAACTTCAAATATGCTGTTCTAGAGCGTGCTATCAAAAAAATAAATCATCTGAAGCCAGATGTGATCTTCTTTACAGGGGATTTGGTAAACAATTTTGCATGGGAACTAAGAGGTTGGGATTCCGTTCTGAGTCAATTATCGGCCAAGCAAGGAAAATATGCCGTATTAGGAAACCATGATTACGGGGATTATAGCCGCTGGTCCTCAGAAGACGAGAAACAAATCAATTTTAAGAAGATAAAGGATTTTTATAAAAAGATTGATTTTAAACTCTTACTGAACGAAGCGGAATGTTTTGGAGTTACGAAGGAATGTATTGCTATCATAGGTGTGGAAAACTGGGGAAATCCACCTTTTAAACAATATGGAGACTTAAAAAGGGCTTTGTCAACCCTGCATCATATTCCCTTTAAAATTTTACTATCCCATGACCCATCGCATTGGCCAGAAGAAGTGGTACACCATACAGATATAGCCTTGACCCTTTCTGGACATACCCATGGAATGCAGGCTGGAATTAATCTTAAAAATAAGAAATGGAGCCCTATCAAATATAAATATCAACATTGGGCTGGCTTATATAAAGAAGGCAAGCAGTATCTGTATGTAACACGTGGTCTGGGTTGGATGGGCTTTCCAGGTAGGCTAGGTATGAGGCCTGAGATTACCCTTATCGAAGTATCAAAAAAATAGTTTCGACAAGGTATTCAACAGTGTAACTAATTTCCATATATTTTCTATGAAATCGCTGAACAAAATAAAAGCGTTCCCTTAATTTTGTGCTTTTGTTACGGTGCATAAATTTTGAAATGTGTTAGAGAAAAGACAGCAAGTACCCCAAGAACAAGCCATAGAGGCAGAGTATTTCATTTACTGCTTAGAAGCGGTTCATGATATAGAAGCGGACTCGGTTACCCAAGCACAAAAAAATCTGGAACAATTGACCATGCACTATGGCGTAGCCAGTATTCATAAAACATGCGACACCATTGAAGGTCTAGAAGACAGCTTAAATGCGTTGGTCTTGGATGATCATAATTTTAAAGACTATGAAATCATCTATTTGGTGATACCTGGAGAAGCAAATAGTATTTGTTTAAATAACTACTACTATAGCTTACAAGAAATTGCAGAACTATTTGAAGGACGGTTAAAAGGAAAGATCTTGCATTTTTCAAATGCAAAAGTGCTAGACTTAGACGAAGAGGAAGCACAATATTTTTTGGATATTACGGGCGCAAAAGGGGTTTCTGGCTACGGCAATGCATCTAATGCCATAACGAGTGCAAATCTTGACCAAGCATTCTTTAACTTATATAAAGAAGATGATGATATGGTAGCCGTCGTAGAAGCGTTGCATCAACGGCATTATAATATCTGTAAACTACTAGATTTTAGATTGTATTATTAAACCGAAATTTTATAACGTAATATTGAAAACTAGTGCTGAAAGGCGCTATACGTTAGTTTATTGTCTTTGTGCTATAGGACTTTTGAAAAACTATACAACTTCTAAATCTATTCTTCTTTTTTTCTAGGCATCATCTCTTCTGGGAAAGGAAAAAGTATGGTCGAATTTTTTTCCGAAGCAATATTGGACAAGGTTTGATACAAACGCAATTTGATAGCCGATGGAGACTGATCAATTAGTTTCCCCGCCTCTAATAATTTACCGGCCGCTTGTTCTTCGGCTAAGGCCAAGATAATGCGAGCTCTTCGCGAACGTTCTGCCTCAGCTTGGTTTGCCATCATACGGCGCATGTTCTCCGGCAATTGAATGTCTTTTATTTTGACATCACTTATGACAATACCCCAATCTTTGGTTTCTTGCTCAACGATATCCTTAATGTTCTTGCCCATTTCTTCACGTTTTGAAAGAATGGTATCTAGTTCCACCTTACCACAAACATCCCTTAGCGCAGCTTGCGCTAGTTGCGTAATAGCAAACTTGTACTGTTCAACCTCCAAAACCGCTTTTTCTGGATCGTTTATTTTAAAAAAGACAACCCCATCAATACTGCAGGGAACATTGTCTTCGGTCATGACTTCCTGCGAATCAATGTTGAAGGTAATTACTCGTATATCAACAATTTGAATAGTTTCAATAATGGGAATTATCCATCGAAGCCCAGGTTGTAGGGTTTTGATATACTTTCCAAATCTAAATTTAATGGCTCTTTTGTATTCAAAAATGATTCGAATGCCAGAAAAGAGAAACAGCCCGACAATAATGCCGAGTATAAGGAACTTGCTCATGAGTATTCTATTTTAAAGGTTATTAAGGGGTATTGCTATTAAAGTCTCTGAACCAAGGGGGAAGAAATATGTTAAGGCTCTTTGTCTTTGCAATCTTAAATAGCATCGTGAACCACTTGGGTTTAACTAAAGACGATGCTTCCGGCGCATCTTCAAGTTCCGCTTTTTTTGTTGAAAGTTCCTATTAAAAGACGTATTGAACTGTTTATAAGTCTGTTCTGTTAATACTAAAGCTTCTAGACCGACGATATATTCTGTTTCACAACAATTATTATTCATAAGTTCAATCTCTTCGTATTTTTATACGGCTGGTTTATCCTTAAAATCAAAACTACCGATTCAGTTTAAACATGAATTTTAAAAAAATTATTTTTACCCTTTTGTTAGTTCTGGCTTCCTTTACTGGGTTTTCTCAGACGGGTCCGGGAGGCGTAGGAACCAACGATGGAAGTTCGGATTTAGTTATGTGGTATAGGACAGATAATGGGGTAACTACTAGCGGTTCAAATGTAACAAATTGGGGAAATTCTGCAGGATATAGTGCTCATGATATGACACAGAGTGGAAGTGGTACTCCGCAATTGATTTCGGGCTCTCTCAACGGATATGACGAAATACAGTTCAATGCCTCTGGCATATTACAAACAGGATTAAACCTTACGACAAGTAACTTTGTTACCAATCAAGCCTCATCTTTTATTTATGCTAAGGCAAATTCAATTACATCGTCCTGGCCTTACTCCACATTACCGCATCAGTCTCAGCGATTTTCTAACCACATTCCGTGGTCAAATGGTACAGTTTATTTCGATATAGGGCAGTGTTGCGGTGCAGCAGCAAGAATCCAAGTAGGCGGGTTATCAAACTTAACTGGCTATTCTTTATGGTCATATGATGCAAATCCAGCTTCAGGAAAACAACTGTATAGAAATGGAGGGCTATTACAAAACCGGGCAAATTCATCAACCTATACTTCGCATGCATCTCATCGATTTGGACTAGGAGATAATTTTAACGGAAATATGACTGAGGTGATTATTTTTAAAACAAAAGTAAACACTGCACAGCGAGTAATAATTGATAACTATTTAGCAGCAAAATATGGTCAAACATTAGCTGCAAATGATGTATATACCCAAGATAATTCCGGAAATGGAAATTTTGATCATGATGTGGCTGGTATTGGTCAGGCTACAGATGGTTCAAATCAGATAGATTCTCAAGGAACGGGAATTGTAAGAGTATCAGGGGCTACTGATTTGGGGAACAATAAATTTTTTATGTGGGGCCATGATAATAGCCCTCTTATGCTTACGAATACCACCGACGTGCCTTCCAATGCATCCCATGCAAGACTGGAAAGGGTATGGCGGGGCAGTGAATCCAATACCGCGTCTGTTTCGGTAGATGTTGGTGCTATGGATATTAGCGTAGATATGACAGGAGTCACGGGTTACAGTACAGCCTATCCACCACAACTATTGGTAGACACCGATAATGATGGATTTTTCAATGATGAGACCCCTTTGTCTACAGCAATCTCCTTAGGAAGCAATGTCTATAGGTTTAACGGGGTTACAGCGCTCTTTGACAATGCTCGGTATACTTTTGCTATTGGTCAAAAAACAGTTATTACAAATCGAAGGATTACCCATAGGGTGAACAAAAATTGACAGAGAATCAGGCAAAAAAGCAATCGAGCGTTTGGCAGTGGCTATTTTATATATGTGGGACAATTCAAATTATCCAGTAAATGACTTACATTGACGGCGAGTTGCGGTGGCGGCGGTTAGTGAAAAAACGTTAAAATTAGTAGAGTAGGGGACCTTAGCACTAAAAGATGCACCACGCCAGCTCGCTCCTTTTTTTTGCATTAATTTTGATAAATGCAAAAGACAACATTCGAAATATCAAAAATGGATTGCCCATCTGAAGAAAACCTAATTCGGATGAAATTGGATGGCATTACAACTATAAAATATCTTGATTTTGATATCCCAAATCGCTTGCTGAAGGTTTTTCATGAAGGGCAAACCGAAAAAATAGAAGCCTTAATAATGGAATTAAAATTGGGAGGAATCAAACTCAGGACTGAAGAGACAGACCAAACCAATTTTAAGGAAGATTCAAACCAAAAGAAGTTGTTATGGGCTGTTCTGGCCATCAACTTTGCATTTTTCATCATAGAGATGACAACGGGGTTGATTTCAAAATCTATGGGGCTTGTAGCCGATAGTTTGGATATGTTAGCAGATAGCTTCGTGTATGGGCTAAGCCTTTTTGCTGTTGGCGGAACACTACTTAGAAAAAAGAGAATTGCCAAAATTGCAGGGTATTTTCAAATAGCCTTAGCGGTTATAGGCTTTGTAGAGATTCTAAGACGATTTTTTGGAGCGGAGAGACTTCCAGATTTTTCAACTATGATAATCGTTTCCATCTTTGCCCTGATTGCTAATGGAATCTGTCTGTACCTACTACGAAAATCTCACAACAAAGAAGATGCCCATATGAAGGCCAGTATGATTTTTACGTCTAATGATGCTATCATCAACCTAGGGGTAATATTCGCAGGTATTTTGGTGCTTTGGTCAAAATCTGGCGTACCAGATTTAATAGTGGGTACCATAGTTTTTATACTAGTAGTCCAAGGCGCAATTAGAATACTGAAGTTGGGAAAATAAACAACCTGTTAAATTATTAGCTGTATACATTATGTCAAATACGACATGAACCCAAGCGAGATAACGTGGAAGCTTAACGTGAAAGCTGTAGAAAAAAATCTTGCAGACATTTCCTAGAATAAGAGAATTTTGAAAGAAGCTAAATGTTTTTTTTACTGGTGGTAATTTTATTTAATTCGTGATAAACAAGAGCGGTCTTGTAATAGACATTGTTCATAAGCTATTAGGATTATCGTTGATTCAGGAAATAGCGCTACGACTAAACTAAGAACTCGTAGGCTAGCCGCATCGACTCGCCGCCAACATAAAAAGCCCACAGGGCTTTCCATAGGGTCGCGTATATAAAATAGCGCTGAAATGCGCTATTCGTTATTTTGCTATAAATGTTTCATAATTTATATTATGTAAAATAGAATAATTCATGACCCCTTGTACTCCTTGTTTTTGGCTTCTGGGTAGCTCTTTATACCTACCTCCTAATTT
>Ga0316189_10005303_pt1 | contig 12357 bp, 7 predicted proteins | sample LowCovwburrow_MG_FD_204930 | JGI IMG/M metagenome (GOLD analysis project Ga0316189, IMG submission 204930) | Coastal sediment microbial communities from Maine, United States - Lowes Cove worm burrow | ecosystem: Environmental > Aquatic > Marine > Coastal > Sediment | place: USA: Maine... | reverse complement strand
GAGACACGCAATGCCATTGAAGATGCCAGTAATTATTCGGGCCAGAGATACATATGTGCCATCAATGGCACGGCCGCCGGCGGTGGTTATGAGCTTGCACTAGCAGCAGAAACAATTATTTTGGTAGACGACAGCAGCGCGGCGGTTTCACTGCCTGAAGTACCCTTGCTGGCCGTTCTGCCGGGCACCGGAGGACTGACCCGGGTTACAGATAAACGGAAGGTGCGCCGGGATATTGCAGACTATTTTTGCACCCTGGAAGAAGGCGTAAAGGGCCAAAAGGCACTTGATTGGGGATTTGTTGATAAAGTGATTCCCAATTCGGCTTTTGATGAAATTGTAATGGAAACCGCCCTGAAAGAAGCTGAAAAATCCGACCGTCCGTCAGATGCAAAAGGTGTGTTGTTGACACCTTTAGAGCCGGAAACAGATGAAAACAGTCTGCAATGGCAATTTGTGAGTTTGAAAATTGATCGGAAAAAGCGTGTTGCCAGCCTGCTGGTTCACGGTCCGCAAGATGATGCACCACAGTCACCCGATGAAATTTCCGCCTCATCATGGCTTCTAGCGGCAGCGCGTGAACTGGATGCAGCTTTGTTACATGTTCGCTTCAATGAACCTGAAATGGCTGTAATCGAGCTGAAAACATCCGGTAATGCCGAAAAGGTGCTGGCTCATGAAGCATTTATGTATGCCAATAACAATCATTGGCTGTGCCGTGAGATACAACTTTACTGGCGTCGGGTGCTTAAACGCCTTGATATGACCTCGCGCACATTGGTTGCTATTATTGATCAGGGCAGTTGTTTTGCCGGGATGTTGGCTGAAATATCTTTTGCCGCTGATCGTTCCTATATGTTGATCGACCAGTTTGAGGGTGACAACCGGCCAGCTGCAGCCCTCACGCTCAGCAGGGCCAATATGGGCGGGCTTGAGATGTCCAATGATTTGACCCGAATGCAGACCCGGTTTCTGGGCAGTCCTGAAACCCTTGAACAACTCAATGACAGGCTGGGGGACGAGATTGAAGCTGAAGAGGCAGAAACACTGGGCTTGGTAACATTTTCCTTTGATGATATTGATTGGGAGGATGAACTGCGCATCTTCCTTGAAGAACGAGCCAGTTTTTCTGCCGATGCTTTGACCGGCATGGAAGCTAATTTGAGGTTTGCCGGACCGGAAACCATGGAAACTAAAATTTTTGGCCGCCTGACCGCCTGGCAAAACTGGATTTTCCAACGTCCTAATGCCGTGGGTCCTGAAGGCGCGTTAAGGAAATATGGATCAGGCCAGCGGCCACACTATGACAAACGAAGAACTTGATAATTACAGAAAACCTACACAGTAAACACTTATGGGAGCGTAAAAATGAGCAGTAATGATGTCAGTTATGAGACTTCAATTCCAAACAACATTGATCTTGGTGAGGATCGGCGCGTACTGAAAGCGCTGGAAAAATGGCACCCGGGATATCTTGACTGGTGGATGGATATGGGACCGGACGGCTTCCAGAGTTCTGAAGTCTATTTGCGCACGGCTGTTACTGTCGACATTCAGGGCTGGGCAAAATTCAACTTTGTCAAAATGCCTGAATATCGCTGGGGTATTTTGCTGGCCCCCAAAGAAGAAGGCAGGACGATTCCCTGCGGCAAGCATATGGGCGAACCGGCCTGGCAGGAAGTGCCGGGTGAATATCGTGCCATGTTGCGCAATCTGGTTGTTATTCAGGGCGATACGGAACCGGCCTCTGTTGAGCAGCAAAGATTTTTGGGCAAAACCGCCCCATCTTTGTATGATATGCGTAACCTGTTTCAGGTGAATGTCGAAGAGGGTCGCCATTTGTGGGCGATGGTCTATCTTTTACATAAATATTTTGGCCGTGACGGACGCCAGGAAGCCGATGACCTTCTAGAGCGTCGTTCTGGCAGTCAGGACCACCCACGCATGTTGGGTGCTTTTAATGAAGCAACGCCTGACTGGCTGTCATTTTTCATGTTCACCACATTCACAGACCGCGACGGAAAAATGCAACTCGAAGCATTGGCTCAGTCCGGCTTTGACCCATTATCTCGCACTTGCCGCTTTATGTTGACCGAAGAGGCTCACCACATGTTTGTTGGTGAAACCGGTGTCGGGCGAACCGTACAGCGCACCTGTGAAGCCATGAATGAAGCCGGTATTACCGACCCTTATGATATTGAGGCGATCCGCAAGCTGGGGGTCATTGACCTGCCAACCATTCAGAAAAAAGCCAACATGCATATCTCGCTGTCACTTGATCTGTTCGGTTCGGAAATGTCTACCAATGCCGCCAACGCTTTTACCAGTGGCATGAAAGGCCGTTACAAAGAGACCAGCATTGATGATGACCATCAATTGCTCAATGACACATATCCGGTTGTCAAACTGATTGACGGTAAAATCCAGACTGTTGATGAACCGGCCGTGGCAGCGATTAATGCCCGGTTGCGTGATGATTATGTGTTTGATTGCCGCAAAGGGCTTCAACGCTGGAATAAAATCATCGCCAATAACAATGTCGATTTTACCATTGCAGCTCCCCATATTGCCTTTCATCGCCAGATTGGCGAGTTTAAAGGGGCATCGGTGACACCAACGGGTGAAGTTCTTGATCAGGCTGAATGGCAGGCACGTAAAAATGAGTGGCTGCCTTCCAAGGAAGATGGAGAATATATTGCTTCGCTTATGATCCCGGCATCAAACCCAGGGGAATATGCCGGTTGGATTGCACCGCCAAAAACCGGCATTGATAATAAGCCCGGTGATTATGAGTATGTGAAGCTGGATCAATCCTAGAGCATTTCCGGCTACGCCTTAATCGCTCTAGTTTTATTCCGCTCACGGCGTATCCTCACTTCGTTCGGGCCTGCGCAAGCGCGGCCTGTCCGGCCGGGGCAGCGCTTGCTGCCCTGATGATCCAAATTAAACTGGAAATGCTCTAGTTCGCGCATTTGTCAAACATCAGACCCGGTCCGGCAACAGACCGGGTTTTTTACTGGATTAATTTCACCGACTTACTCAACTGAAGCATTCCAGAAAGTCATCAGGCCTTGCTGAAAGTCCCTGGGCCTTTGGGCATATAGTCGACGGGCGTGGGGGGTTGATAATTTGCGTAAACTTTTTTGGGTTTTTCTGGTGTTGTGTAACAAGGCCTCATGGTCGAACATCTTGTTAAACTCGGCCCGGTTTTTCTCCAACATCAGGCCAAAAACTTCCAGATCATGATCATCACCCAATAGCTGTGACAGTTCATGGACATATCTTGCCCGCATGTCGATCATTTCGGGCCAGCAGAACCGCAAAAGCTGCATATGACGCCAGTGTCGTTGGGCATCTTTGCGCCAATCGTGGAAATGCTCGCCATCCTGGGTTCGCATGGCCAGTAAAAAAGCAGCGCGGCCACATTTATAGGTTGCCTTGGCCCCTTCGGCCATATTGAGAAAACCAATCTGTTTAGGCACTACTTTAGAGAAACCTTTTTTGCCCTCATGCAAGGCATCCACAACATTGCCAATCGTGGTTCGATCAAGGGCGCGTTCAGCCTGTTGGTGTTGGTCACGCAGCCAGTCGTGAAGTACTGTGGTATCTGTCAGCTCAAACCGGGCTTTGAGGCCGGTTAGTGTTTCGAGTAAAACCTGCGCATCGCGGGCGCCTGATAAATGGCGAGCGATATTGCGGTAGCGACGGTCCTCAGCTTTGAAAACTGTCGGATCAAGCCCGGGTCCTATAAGGTGAAGCAGGGAGCGGATACATTTTATCCTTTTGCGGGCCTGATGAACGCTCTGGTTAATATCATCACCCTGTGAAAGCACCTGCAATGCTGCGTTGATCTGCTCGCGAGCGATACGCCGGATACCCGAAGGGATAGTTTCTTTCAGTCTAAACCGATAGGACATAATAGACGCGATAAACTTCTGTTGTTGTGGTTTGTATATGCAACAATGACCCGTTTAAGAGGCCTGGAGCAAGCTTTTGATCATACTGAAGCATTTGATCGAGTCAAACCCGGTTACGGTGCCAGAAAACCTCTAAATAGCGGCAACCGAAATTTTTCTTCATAAAACTGTCATATATTTGACATAATTGATCCAGGTCAACGACAAGCCTTTATAGTAGGGAGCAGCATTGAATCGTTGGTGAAGTTAAACCGAGGATTTGTCAAGGCGACTTTGCTGGCAAATGAGGGGCTTATTTACCAAACAGGAAGGCGTTAGAATCATATGGAACTCAATAGTATAAGGGCCTTGGAGCAGGCCACAAATTTGGGGCGGGGGGAGTTATTTCGCCTAGGCACTGCGCTATTATTTATCATTGCGATCATGCTGATCACCTATTCCCGACTTGAGGGTGTGCCAAACAGTCACTTGCTGGTCATCGCAGCCATGATCGGTGGTTATATGGCGCTCAACATTGGTGCCAATGACGTTGCCAACAATGTTGGCCCGGCTGTTGGCTCGCAAGCCATCACTTTAACCGGTGCCATCATAATTGCCGCCACTTTTGAAGCTGGCGGGGCGTTGATTGCCGGTGGTGACGTGGTCAGTACCATTAAAAAAGGTATTATCGACCCGGCGATGATTACCGATAGTGACACTTTCATCTGGATCATGATGGCAGCTCTTTTGGCTGCAGCAGTCTGGTTGAATGCTGCAACAGCTGTCGGAGCACCTGTATCGACCACCCACTCAATTGTTGGTGGTGTACTTGGTGCCGGTATTGCCGCAGCCGGCTGGGGCATTGCCAACTGGTCTACAGTTGGTGCCATTGCCGCCAGTTGGGTTATCTCACCACTTATGGGGGGGGTTATCGCTGCAGCATTTCTCTATTTAATTAAGCGAACAATTGTCTATCGATCGGACAAAATCAGCGCCGCCAAACGAATTGTGCCGATACTGATTGCACTGATGTCCTGGGCCTTTTCAACTTATCTGATTATGAAAGGCTTAAAGAAACTGTGGAAGTTCGATATTATTTCCGCTTCACTAATGGGACTTGCCATCGCGGTTGTTATCTACTTTATCGTCAAACCGTTGATTACCCGTTCCGCTAAAAAACTTGAAAATCATCGCGACAGCATCAACAGCCTCTTTATAGTTCCGCTGATCTTTGCTGCAGCCCTGCTCAGTTTTGCTCATGGCGCCAATGACGTTGCCAATGCGGTTGGTCCGCTTGCGGCCATCAATGATGCCATCATGAGCGGTGGTGTGACTTCAAAAGCATCCATACCATTATGGGTTATGCTGGTTGGTGCAGTTGGTATTGCTTTGGGGCTGGCACTTTATGGTCCTAAACTGATTAAGACTGTTGGTTCTGAAATTACCGAACTGGACAAAATGCGGGCCTTTTGTGTGGCCATGGCTGCCGCTATTACGGTGATCATTGCATCACAGTTAGGACTGCCTGTCAGTTCAACACACATTGCTGTTGGCGGGGTGTTCGGTGTCGGGTTTTTGCGCGAATATCTTGAAGCTAATCATGAGGCCATGCTGGCTGAAATCAGGCAGCACCATCATGGTGATGACGAAGAAGTCATTGATGCATTTTTGCACAAGTTTGAAGAAGCAGATATCGATGAAAAAGGTCTGTTACTCAAGGTCCTGAAAGAAAAGAAAGGGCCTATCCTGTCCAAAAGTGAACGCAAAGAGTTGCGCAAGGTTTATCATAAAGAGCTGGTCAAACGCTCAATCTTGATGAAAATTGCCGCTGCCTGGGTTATCACAGTTCCGGCCGCAGCCATACTCTCAGCGATATTGTATTTCACAATCCGCGGTATGCTTTTACCCTAGGTCAATCATTTAGGGACATACTTACACAAAATATCTACATTCAAGTGTCACAACTTGGATGTAGTTTTTTTCAAGACGTACGGTTTTTAAGATAAATCCAGTTGTTTGAAGCAACTGAAATTCGGGACTTTCAAGATGAAAGACAGAGAAATCAACATTCTCATTTTATGCACGGGTAATTCTGCCCGCAGCATTCTGGCCGAAAGCCTGATCAACAAGCTTGGCAAGGGTCGGGTTCACGGGTTCAGTGCCGGCAGTAGTCCTGCGGGAAAAGTCAATCCTTTTGCCATTGAGCTTTTGGCTGACAAGGGACTGCCCGTAGCCGGACTCAGGTCAAAATCCTGGGATGAATTTGCCAAGCCGGGTGCGGAAAAAATCGATTTTGTTATAACGGTCTGCGATAATGCGGCCGGAGAGGTTTGTCCCATCTGGCCAGGACATCCGGTTGTGGCCCATTGGGGTATTCCCGATCCTGCTGGCGTTGAAGGCAGCGATGAACAAAAAGCCGAAGCTTTTTCTCTGGCCTATGACCGGCTTGAAAAACGCCTAACGGCCTTTTTCTCGTTGTCGTTTGAAGAGCTGGATACCGACTTGCTTAAAAGCAAAATGAATGCCATTGGCCAGATGGATGATTAAAGCTGTCTGATTGGTTTTAAGGAAATTTTCCTTCACCAGGTGGTGAACGGATTGGCGATGAGATTGACATTATAGTAGCGTGGATCACCGGTCACCTGTTCTCCGATCCAGTCGGGTTTACAGAAGTTCTGGTCCTCTGCTTCAAGCTCCACTTCGGCAATGATCAGCCCCTTGTTGGCCCCTTCAAATTCATCGACTTCCCACACCAGCCCATCTGATAAAATTTCATAACGCTTCTTTTCGATGAACGGTCGTACACAAAGCTGATTGAGCATCATATCGGCATCATTCACAGGGATTTCATACTCATATTCAAGACGAGTCGCTCCTACACTAATTCCCTTGACGGTCAGATATGCCGTGTCCCCGGCGGTACGAACCCGGACTGTACGGTCCTTATCAACGCAAAGGTATCCTTGGCGATAGGTTTTGCCTGTGGCCAGATGACGCCAGCTATCATTTTTGATCAGAAATTTACGCTCGATTTCTACAGCCATAAAACACCTTGTTGCGATCGGCTTTACTGTTCAGGATCAAAATCCATTACCAAACAAAATATAACTTAGCGTGCTTTTCAAGTTTTTCGCAAAGCTTTTTATCAGACTGAAATATTGAGAAAAAGCAGAAAATCAGATCCTTGAACACACCGATATAGAAAATATTTCCGAACATCTAAAAGACGTGTTAGATTCCAATAGTTCAAAAAAGAAACAAAGCATCTCGAACGCAAACTGAAAAAGTGCAGAGCATGATGCTGCAAGGGTAAAAAGCTTTGGAAGGACTTTATCAGGTCCGGTTTTGGGTTAGCCGATCCTTTGAGGGATAACCGTCTGCAAGGCTTTTCGGATTTGAAGGGGTATATGGCATGGAAAAAGCTGACAACAAAACAAAGAACAAGGATATGCAAAGGCCAATTCTGGTCGCTGTTGACTTTTCGGCAGACTCTGATGCGGCTCTTGAATGGGCCTGCGACTATTCCTTATGCATGAATGCTCCTCTGCTTATTCTTCATGTCATCCACGACCCGGCATATGCGCCAGGGTTTTATCGCAAGGATGATGAAGACTGGTCACTGCCGATGTCGAAGGTGGCTGAGCGGTTACTCAATGAATTTGTGGTAAAGATGCGTAAGCGGCTTGGCGATTGTAAACCGCTCAAGCAGGCACGCATTGAACAGGTAACAGGGCTGCCGCCGGGACGCATTGTGGACGTTGCCGAGACGGAAAACGCTCGGTTAATTGTCATTGGAAGTCGTGGCCGAACCGGCCTTGCGCACATTCTCCTTGGTTCGGTTGCTGAACGGGTGGTGCAAATGTCACCGGTTCCAGTTGTTGTTATCAAGGCGAGCAAACAAGACAGCGAACTGAAATGAATAACCCCCTTACAAGTTTCGAGTTGTGGGCCGGTCTGTTTGGCGGGTTAGCGCTATTTCTGTTTGGCATGGACATCATGACCCGGGCGTTAAAGCAAGCTGCTGGCGATTACATGAAAGATATTCTTGCCAAGCTTACAAAAAACCGTTTTGCAGGGGTTGGTATCGGTGCTTTTGTTACCGCCATTATTCAGTCATCATCGGTGACCACCGTTATTTTAGTCGGCTTTATCTCGGCTGGTCTTTTGTCGATGAGCCAGAGCGTTGCGGTGATTATGGGTGCCAATATCGGCACGACCATTACGGCCCAGATCCTGGCGTTTAAAGTTACAAAGCTCGCCCTGCCGGTTATTGCTGTGGGTTTTCTGGTTTCCCTTACGGCCAAACGTGAGACCTGGCGCCAGTATGGCCTTATGCTGCTTGGACTGGGGTTGGTGTTTTATGGCATGAGCATCATGAGCGATGCGATGAAACCATTGCGTTCTTTTCAGCCCTTTATCGACTTCATGATTTCAATGAATCACCCGCTTCTGGCAGCGCTGGTTGGAGCTCTCTTTACTGCCGTTATTCAGTCTTCATCGGCAACAACCGGCATAGTGATTGTCATGGCCGGGCAAGGGTTGATCGGACTTGAAGGCGCCATTGCGCTAGCGCTAGGGGCTAATATAGGCACCTGTGTCACTGCCGGACTTGCGGCTATCGGTAAACCACGCGAGGCGGTGCGTGCTGCTGTTGTGCATACCCTGTTTAATACCGCCGGGGTCTTGCTTTGGATTGCATTTATCCCGCAACTGGCTGAATTCGCGCGCTGGATATCCCCGACACGCGAACACCTTGAGGGCGTGGCACGCGTGGCTATTGAAGCACCACGCCAAATAGCCAATGCTCATACCCTGTTCAATATTATCAATACATTTATGTTTATCGGTTTCACAACCCAAATTGCCCGTTTTGTTGAATGGCTGATCCCTGATGTGCCCATCGACAGGGAAAAAATGCTGTTGCCGAAATATCTTGATGAAACATTGCTGGCAACCCCTGCAATTGCTCTGGAAAATACCCGTCGAGAAATTGGCCGATTGGGTGAGAGGGTTGCGGAACTGGTCAATGAAGTCATGCCCGTGGCGGTTTCGGGAACTCGCGAGGAACTGGCACGTCTGGAAGCCAAGGACAAACCAATTGATGAATTACACCGGGCCATCATTGAATATTTAGGCAAAATCAGCATTACCAATCTGTCGACAATTCAATCCCAACGGATGATGGTCCTGATTCAAATCGCCAACGACCTTGAACGTGTCGGAGACCGGGTCGCAACCGACATGGTTACATCTGTAGGCAAACGGCTTGATGAGAACGTCAAGATCAGTCCGGCAACAAAAAAGGTACTTAAACGTTATCATGGTGAAGTTGTTAAAGCCCTTGATGATGCTCTAAAGGCCGTGGCAAGCGAAGATAATGTACTGGCAGGTGAGGTCAGAGCAATGAAAGCCGGTTTGGCGGCAATGACCAAGGATGTATACCGTCATGAACTTGAACGGCTAACAGCTGATGCACCAAACCGACTGGCAACCTACAGCCGCGAAATGGAAATCATCGAAATTCTTGACAGTGTCTTCAAGGTTGCCCGCCGCATCGCCCGCACACAGATGCAAAAGACTTCTGACGCCGATCTTGATATTGACCCTGAATTGGAAGCACAAAGCAAGCTATAGCGTTTCAATGTGAAATTGACTCGCTCTTGACTTACCATGCGTAATTATTCCAGACACCACAGCTGAATAGTTCTTGTTATATTTAATATGTTGCATGCGACAGCATAAACCCGAAAACTATAAACTATATTGAGAGAGATTATTAACAATTTGTCGGTACTGTATTTGCACAGGTTAGGGGGATGGAGTTTCCAACCCTTTGCATGAAGCTAGCTAGCCTATCCATCTGTATGGAATGTTTTAAAGCTCAATGGTAACACCGGAATCTGCCCAATAGGGTCGGGTGAAGAAAAGGATCAGCCTCTTGCAACAACAAGAGACCATCATTGGAAGCAAGATTTAGAAATTTAATCTGCGCAGGAAGGCATAACCTAAGTATGTGGGAAAAGAGTAACGCACTGGCAAGATCCAAAAAGGACCTGGGGACGTCCCTTGCCCGACTTTTGACCTTCGATGAGCATGTCATCATATCCGTAACCGATACCAAAGGCACAATCATTTATGCCAATGATAAATTTTGCAAGATTACTCAATATTCCATAGATGAGCTGATTGGTATTAATCAAAGTATTCTTGACTCCGGTCATCATCCAAAAGCGTTTTTTGTGGATATGTTCAAGACTGTTGCCAAGGGTGATGTCTGGCGAGGTGAGATTAAAAACCGGGCCAAAAATGGCTCAACTTATTGGATCGATGCAACTATCAGTCCTTCCAGAGATAAAACTGGTGAAATTGCTCAGTATTTTATCATTCAAACTGATATCACCGGCCGGAAAATGGTTGAAACAACCCTTCAAAAAAATCTGGGTGTCCTCAATACAACATTTGATAATTTTCCCGGCGGCATAAGCCTGATGGATGAGAACCTTATCCTGCGCAAGGCAAACCCGGCATTTTACAAATTACTGGACCTGCCAAAAGACAAGTTTCCTATCGGAACACATTATGAAAGTTTCATCCGCTATAATGCAGAACGCGGAGAATATGGCAAAGGCAATATGGAAACTCTCGTCAGAGAACGGGTTGAACTGGCCAAAAAATTTAAAGAGCATTCTTTCAAAAGGGTTCGACCCAAAGGCATCAGCCTTGAAATCAAGGGCATGCCACTGCCCGAAGGTGGTTTTATTACAACTTATATGGATATCACAGATATCGAAAATATGGTTGTGAGTCTTGAAGGAAAATCCCAGGAAGCAATCGCGGTCGCCGAAGATTTGCAAAAAGCCAAGGATATCCAAACCGACGCTGTTAACAACATGTCAGAAGCTCTGGTTTTATGGGATGAAAATGACCAATTGTTTACAGTCAATCCAAAATTCAGAACCATGTATTCGAAATTGAGTGATATTCTGAAGCCGGGATTGCCTTATGAGGAATTTGTCCGCCAGGCCTATTTACGCAAAGTGTATGCACCCCACAATAAAACAATGGAACTGGCTATTGCAGAACGGACAAGGCTACACAGGCAAACGCCGTCTTCCTTTGAAGAACAATTGTTTGATGGACGCTGGGTCCGGGTAAACCAACGAGCGGCCTCAAACGGTCGGATTGTTGGGACTATCGCAGACATAACCGAACAGAAAAAATCAGAAATGGCCATTAAGCTTATGGCCGAGACTGACGGCTTGACAGGTTTGCCAAACCGGGAAAAGTTTCGCGCAGAATTACAAATTGCACTCGATCGTGCAAATCGCACCGGGCAACATATCGGTGTTTTGCTTCTTGATCTGGACCATTTCAAATTGATCAATGATACGCTTGGGCATCCACTTGGAGATGCATTGCTGGTTGAGATCGCAACCCGTTTGAAAAAGTGTATCAGGGCTGGCGATGTTGTTGCACGTCTGGGCGGCGATGAATTTGCCATCATTACGACAATCCTGCAGAATGATTATGAGATTGACATTCTTGCACACCGCTTAAAAGCAACTCTTGCCGAGCCCCACAAGCTGGAAGGGCAAAAAGTCGAAACCGGTGTAAGTATTGGCATTACGGTATATCCGACCGATTCAAGTAATACTGATGAGCTGCTCCGTAATGCTGACGTTGCACTCTATAAGGCCAAAGGCGCAGGTAGAGACCGGTACAGACTCTTTGATCACAAGATGAACGCCGAGGTCACATCACGTCGCCTGATTGAGCGGGACTTACGCCTGGCTTTGGAAAAAGACCAATTAGAGCTTTATTACCAACCAAAAATCGAAATTGCCAGCGGTCATATTATTGGTGTTGAGGCACTTTTGAGATGGCAACATCCTGACCGCGGCATAATTTCGCCCGTTGAATTTATTCCCATTGCAGAAGCATGCAGACTGATTGTGCCAATTGGTGAATGGGTGGTCAACCGCGCATGTCATCAGGCGCAGGAATGGCGAAATCAAGGACTTCCAGCAATTTCTGTTGCAGTCAACATTTCAGCCATACAGTTCAAGCACCAAAATCTTGTCTCGATGATTAAAAAGGCTCTCAAAGAATACCGGCTGGACCCTGAGTTTCTCGAACTGGAGATTACCGAGAGCGTAGCTATGGAAACGAAAAGTGCTGATCAGTTTAAAAAGTTGAAACAACTGGGCATAAAAATGTCGATTGACGATTTTGGAACCGGTTTTTCATCACTCTCGCAGCTCACCACTTTTCCTGTTAATCGCCTCAAGATTGACAGATCTTTTGTGACCCGTATTGAATCCAATCCCGACCGTATGGCTGTATGTTCTGCAATTATCAACATGGCAAAAGGTTTGGATCTCAAAGTTATTGCCGAAGGAGTTGAAACGATCAAAGAACTTGAGGCTCTCACAGAACTGGGCTGTGATGAAATGCAGGGATA
>Ga0316189_10005302_pt1 | contig 12357 bp, 7 predicted proteins | sample LowCovwburrow_MG_FD_204930 | JGI IMG/M metagenome (GOLD analysis project Ga0316189, IMG submission 204930) | Coastal sediment microbial communities from Maine, United States - Lowes Cove worm burrow | ecosystem: Environmental > Aquatic > Marine > Coastal > Sediment | place: USA: Maine... | reverse complement strand
TCGGTCGTTACAATCTCTATACCGACCCCAACTCGACGGAAGACTGGTTCGTTAATCCTGATGGTTCAGATCTGGATGTGGCCACGCAAGTGTCTTCAGACCCCGATACTGCCGATCTGTATATTGATGACTTTACCGGCATGCCTGACTACCGGCAGGCCAGCTATGAAATCACTGAGATATGGCACAATCAACAGCCATGTCCAGATACTATTCCAAATGTTGATGTTGTAGGGTGTGCCCCGTGGGCTGCATTTGATCGCTACGGCAAGCATTATTACGATGCCCGAAAAGTCGATGTTGCGACATTTGGCTCACAAACGATTGCCTATATAGCCTATGCGCTTGGTGGCATGGTTGCGGTTGATGTGAGCAATTATAAGAGTGCAGATGCATCAGCTAGTTTCCTTACTGCTGCCTATCTTGGATATGCACCTGCAGTACCGGCTAATGGTCCGGATGCACCTACCGGTGCTTCATCCAAGAGCCTGTTTCCGCATTTTGGTTCAGGTATGTTGAAAGAGGCCGGCATCATCGATGTTAAAGTCGATGTAGCGGGCAACCGGGTATTTTTCTCTGATCATTTTGCCGGCCTGGTAGCGATTGGAAATGCTGACGACCCCTCCACCTGGCATGGTCCTGGCCCTCTTCCATATAACAATGACGTTTTATCGCCATTTGTACTGGGTGATCACTGGCCGGACTATGAATTCATTACTTCTTATGACATGACGCCATATGATGTTACTGATAATGAATCATTACCGGAATGGCTGTACCAGTCTCCAACAGCTCTGGTAACCGGCGAAGTGAATGGTCATGGCAACTCGTTTATGCTGATGCCTGCTATGGACGCTACTGTTGCCGGACAGGTTGATATTGTTGCTGCTTCCGGTGGCGGTGGTCTCAACTTCATCGATCTCACAGATATCAATAATAGCGTGACAGCAGCTACTGATGATGGTTTCGATGTGCTGGTGCACATGTCAACGACTGACACGTTGTTCCGTGAAGCGGATGGTTCAATGAGTCTTGAGGGCATTTCAATTGGTCATTCAGCCGGTGTTGCCAGCTACCACAATCTGCTGTTCCTTGCTGACGGCCCGCATGGCATGTCCGTATGGCAAATCGCTAATGCAAAAAGGTGTTTCCCCTTTGATGAGATTAAACTTCTGGCCAATACTTTGCAGGATGAGTATGCGGTAACGATAGACGGAGAAGATATCCATCCGACGCCGCATGCCTATGACATCATTCTGGACGAAAACAAACAGAATGCGATGGTAATGTCACAGAGCCGCGGTTTACGCCGTGTTGGCCTTAGCAGCCTTGATGGTGCTGATGCTGCATCTATGCCATTATTGCTCAAGCCATCGTTAAGCGATATTTATGAACATAATACTACTACTGGAAGTGTTGGTGGTCTGCGCATGCAGGATCACACTTACGATGTAGCGCTTGATGGTAATCTTGCCTTTGTTGCCGATGGCAGTAATGGCCTCACAGTATTTGACCTGGACAAGGATCCATCAGTGGATACTGACTTTGTTGTGGGTAATGTTGGTGGCGAAACACAGACCCAGCCATCGCTCGGTCACGCCACAGCGGTTGCATTATGGAAAGATAGCAGTGATGAAAACAATATCAGGAAGTATGCTTTTGTTGCTGCGGGACATGCCGGAATCGGTGTTGTTGATGTTACCGATGTGGCAAATATGGCGCTGGTAAAAGTGTTCGAGCCTATCAAGATTGAAGAAGATAAATACGGCAAAGCTGACGGCCGAAGTGTTGACGTGATGGTTGTTGGTGATAACGTTTATTTCACTTACGACAGTTTTGGCATGGTGGTTTACAGCATTACTGATCTTATAGCACCGCTCACTGAGGGTACAGATCCAACTGATATCTGGGAGCCGGGTACCATTGGTCAACGTCCGGAAGTGTTGGCACGGTTCAGATTAAAGGATCCATTACTTGGCGGCAGTGAAGAACTGGCTGATCTGGGTGGCGGTGCGCTTGGCATGTTCTATCAGGCACTTGGTGATAAACATTATTTCTATGTTGCCTATGGCGCAGCCGGTGTCATAAAGATTGACTGGACTGATGTAACCGCACCGGTACTGGTCAATCATATTGATACTGCGGGTGAAGCTGGTGATGTCGAAGTGATCAGCGGACGTGCATATGTTGCTGATGGTGCCGGCGGACTCGTGATAATCAAATAAGCAGAAATATAGAAGGAAAATATTATGAAAAACAAACTGATTTTTATAGCATTGGTGAGCACATTACTGCTGGTAACAAGAACGGGAATAGCCGGCAAAGAAGGTGAAACCTATGCCGGTCTTCAATATGCATATGGAAATTATGACGAGGATGGAATCTCCCAGACATTTAATCCAACGCTACTGGTGGGACGTTTTGGTCTATATTTTATGCCTAATTTTTCCATCGAAGGCCGCCTGGGACTCGGCCTGCAGGATGATACACAATTTTTACCAGAATTGGGTAGTGGTTTTGATGCCACACTGGAGCTGGATAGAATGATCGGTCTTTATGCTACCGGACATATGAATGTGACGGAGTCATTTTCGATATATGGCGTGCTAGGTGCCAGCAAAGTAAAAGGTACAGCCAGTGCTCCAGGCTTTCCCGGGCTAGAATCTACGGAAGATAATTCAAGCGTCTCATATGGCATTGGTGCTGATGTTGGCATTGGTAGCAATGTGGCCTTTAATATTGAGTACATGCAGTATCTTGATAAATCTGATTTTGATCTTGGTGCGATTGGTCTGGGAGTGGTATTCAGCTTTTGATTGTTTGAGAGATATTTGGTGTACGCTGGCTTGCTGCTTTCAGAATAGCGAAAAAACTTAATCCTGCAAATAATTAAAATACGGCTCATTCGGGAGCCGTTTTTGTATGTGCTGACTGTCCGTTGTTGGCCGGTAAGCGACCGTTAAATTGTCCTGGTGTCGTTGACTTGCACGAAGGTCGCTAACTGACCAACACGGACGTCTGTTGATTTGCTAAATTACAAGATTTCCATGGTTTCCCACTTCCATAAAATAGTGACTCTTTTGATAAATATCATGGCTATATTGTCCTGAAATCAATACAGTATTTGCGAATAAACTATTACTACTATGTATTGTCGTAAGAAGAGTTGCGTAAAAACTCCTGATATATTGTTATTCCAAGCGGTAATGAAAGTTAATTAATTACCATGAGTACATGCAACTTATATCTAGAATGCAACATGACTGTCGAGTGTGAATAAACATGAATATTATAAAACCAGCTAGCACATTACTATTTGCTGTATTACTCACTGCATGTGGAGCAGTTCATGAATTTCAAGTGCAATCGGCCACGTCTAGCTATTTTGAAGTGGCTCAGGAAGTTAATTTAGGTGACTCTAAAGACCGTGTATTAAATCTACTACTTCCCACACAAAAGGGTTTGAGTTCAACACTTAAGAAGTCACCAGAGAAACACATGAATGATGATGTTTTAGTAGAAATATACTACATGCGAACAGGATGGGTTTCCGACGGTCTTACCACTGACGATGAGTTCACGCCATACATTTTTAATAATGAGCAACTAGTTGGTATAGGTTGGACTTCTCTCGGTCGTCCAAAGTCACAAGAAGGATGATCCATGTGCTTTAAAAGTAAATAAAATCTTACCAATACGGAATATCCGTTATTGGCCGTTAGCTGACATCTACTAAAACAAGATCTGAAACAAGCACCAATAAATTATTACGATTTATTTGTCACTTTTAATGCGCCAGAATATGGTACAAAACTGGTACAGTTTGATAAATAGAAAATACCTGATAATAATTTAACTATTTGATTAAAAAACTATTATTGATAGGTTTTAAACTGTCGTCCTCCTTATTATGAATGCCAGCTATTGGCCGAAAATGCTCTGTCAGGACTATCTTGCCAATGTCCGCTCTCTACGAATTATCATTAGAACTGACCCACGTTCCTAATGTCGTCTATGTGGTGTTAAGTGGCTACCAATAAAATCATCCGCGAAATATCCAGTGAATGGACGCTTTCAATTATAAAGCGACATTGAGAGATATTTTCAGTCAATGAAAAATACGAGAAAAAACGGACCTTCGTTTATTTTCGTTGACCGAACATTTCCGGCCAGCAGTGGTCAGTCAACGCTTCACATCAGCCGACCACGAATGCAGAGCACAACGTCGCTTTTGCGGTTCGGCTGAATATGCTTGTTATGCATAATCGCCGGATTAATTGACAGCAGAACAGCTATATCTATCCATACTATATGCGCGCCAAACTTCAATTTGTTTGGAGCCGCAGGCCTTACCTGCACCCGCAGTAACCCTGGAGGCGTTATTCACATTCTTGTAGCTTTTCTTCGTATTCATCCTTGCTAACTTTACCGTCACCGTTACCATCAAATTCTTTAAACGGCTCTTCCACGCCACTGTTGGTAAACTCTGCACTATCCAAAAAACCGTCAGCGTTCACGTCTGCATCCTTAAATTCCTTGGGATCGGCAAAGGCTATACTGGAAAATAAAGTTGTAATTGAGACAAGAGCAATCAGATTTAAAATTTTCATGTTTTTTCTCCTATTCAGTTGAGATACTTATTATATTAAATGAAACAACCTGAACAAATACTGAACGTTGCTAAATTAGTGAAGTGGCAACCCTGAACGGTCATTCGGAAATTTATCTGTGAGTTACTATACACAGACAAAAAGTAGAGATTCAAGAAAGAAAGATTGAAAACTAATTATTCTAAAATTAATGTTCAAATACTCCCTACAATTAAAATCGTAGGGAGTGCCGTGTGGTTAATAAGCATTTTTTGGAGAAAGATAATTAGCTACATCTGAAATTCCATACTTCAGAGTAAACACGTTCTTGAATCCGATATGACGTAATCCTGTTGCGACCGCCATTGCCCTGTGACCAGCTTTACAAACAATCACAACTTTCCCAGTTGTAGGGATTTTTGCTAAGTTTTCAGGCTTGAACACCTCATTCATGGGAATAGCTACACTATTGCTTAGATTGAGACCATAAACTCCAGTTTCTCCTGGTGTCCGAACATCCACTACAAACAGTTCATCACCCTTTTTAATGGATTCCATGAATACTTTCGTCGGAATCATTTGCAACGCCTTTGGGGTACCTTTTCCAGAGAACGGACTAAAATATTGCTCATAACTCTTCGCCAGCCCTTGATCATAAGCAAATGCTGGATTGACAAAAAAAACAAATAGAATTACTAATTGAAATAACTTTCTCATAATAAAAAGCCTCTTATATAACACGCTACCAATTATCCAAAGTATGCCCCAAGAGAGCAGATTACTATTTCTTGGTTCATCTCAGGTTACATGCATGTCCTTCACTTATCCTAAGTAATGTTCAAATTGAAGCACCCTGAACTTATTCGTTTAAGACACTTCAACAGGCTAGCAAATATATAAAATATTGTAATTGATACACATCACTTTTAACGGTAAATAAATGACCGCTATTGGCTGAAAATACTCTGTCAGTTCTATCATCCCAATGTCTGTTTTCTACGAATTCTTATCAGAACTGAGCAACATCCCTAATGTCGTCTATGTGGTGTTGGTTTGCCTTCAGTGTTGGTTTGCCTTCAGTGTTGGTTTGCCTTCAGTGTTGGTTTGCCTTCAGTGATATTTTCACAAGGTCAGCTCTACAAAAATAACCCAGTTTACAATTTTACTAGAAGCAGACATCCCTGATTTTCATTTTTACTACCGAGTTCAATCACAAGCTGCCATTAGGGCAAAAATGCTTACGGTGAAATTCTGAACAAAAAGGGACATTTTTGCCCATCAGAATAGCATTGGTGTATCATCTCAACAATATATTCGACTATTTTCCCTATGAAATACTCATGTTAAAAAAAATACTCTTCGCTACAGTTGCTGTATGTCTCCTGGTCGGTGCCATCACCTTCACCAAGCTCGGTCAGTTTACGGCGATGGGTGAAGCAGCCCAAAACATGGTGCTACCGCCTGAAACTGTTACTGCCATGCTAGTGGAGGACAGACAGTGGGAGCAAACGATTATCGCCACGGCTACAGTAACGGCTGTACAGGGTGTCATGGTAAGTGCCGAAACCGATGGCCGGGTGTCGCAGATTGACTTTGTATCAGGCTCGCTCGTAAACACGAGCGATGTGTTGATCCAACTGGATACAGCAAGCGAAGATGCTCAACTTGCTTCAGCAGAGGCCACGTCTGCACTTGCCAAAGCAAGTCTCACCCGGGTACGTAAGCTCAGTAAACAAAATCTGACTTCACAAGACGCTCTCGACAGTGCCGAGGCGAAAGTGAAAGAAACCGTCGCGCAGGCGCATAACGTGCGTGCATTAATCGCGAAAAAAACAATTCGGGCACCGTTCTCCGGTCGACTGGGACTACGGCTGGTTAACCTCGGTCAGATCTTACGCGAGGGCGATGCTATCGTATCCTTGCATACCCTCGATCCGATCTATGTCGATTTTTCGATTCCGCAGAAAACACTTCTGCGTATGAAACCCGGTCTGGAAGTACGAGTAACCGTCGATGCCGCACCAGACGTTACCTTTATCGGCAAGATACTTGCAACCAACCCAGATGTGGATCTCGCAACGCGTAGCGTAAGAGTACGAACAAAGATTACGAACCCCGATGAAGTCCTACGGCCAGGTATGTTCGCCAACGCCCTCGTGGTCATGCCAGAAAAACAAACAGTGTTACCGGTTACTGCAACCGCAGTTGCGTATGCTACCTTTGGTGACTCGGTTTTCGTGGTAGAAGAACAAAAAAACGAACAGTCCGGCGAGACCGAACAAGTACTGCGCCAACAGTTCGTCCGTCTGGGGCAGGCACACGGTGATTTTATCGATGTTATCGATGGACTGAATGCTGGCGAAACCGTTGTCACCAGTGGCGTATTCAAACTGCGCAGTGGCATGAAGGTAATAATCGATAACACACTGGCACCCGAACCCAGTCTCGATCCACATCCGTCCGATTCCTGAGTTACGTCGTCATGAGTAATATCTTTACCGACCTATTTATCCGACGCCCGGTATTAGCGATCGTGCTCAACCTGATCATTGTCATCGCCGGACTTAATGCATGGAACTCGCTGAGCGTGCGCCAGTATCCGCTCAGCGAAAACGCATCCGTACAGATTTCGACCGTCTACGTAGGCGCCAGCGCGGAGCTGGTGCGCGGTTTCATTACGACACCACTGGAGCGTGCCATCGGAGCTGCGGAAGGTATCGATTACGTTGAGTCCAAAAGCCTGCAGGGCATCTCGATCATTACTGCACGGCTCAAACTCAATTACGATTCAACCAAAGCACTGGCCGATATCTCGTCCAAGGTTGATCAAGTGCGTAACGACTTGCCCATCGAGGCACAGGTACCCGCGATCAGCGTACAGTCGGCCGACTCGGAATTCGCGGCTGCTTACCTGAGCTTCTCATCCGACATCCTTTCACAAGAACAGATCACTGACTATCTCGACCGGGTGGTGCAGCCTCGCCTGTCCGCAATCACCGGCGTGCAACGCATCGAAATTTTCGGTGCCCGTACCTACGCTATGCGCGTCTGGCTCAAACCCGAACGCATGGCTGCGATGGGTATCAGTCCCTCGCAGGTTCAGCAGGCGCTTGCCGCCAACAACTATCTGGCGGCGATCGGCAGCACCAAGGGCGCACTGGTACAGACCAAATTGGCAGCGAACACCGATCTTCACAGTGCCGATGAATTCCGCCGCCTGGTCATCTATCAGAAAGACGACATCATCGTGCGTCTGCAAGATATTGCAGATGTCGAACTGGGCTCCGAAGACTATGACACACTGGTGCGCTACTCAGGACAGACGGCGGTATTCGCTGGTATATTCCCTCAACCCAATGCCAACATCATTGAGGTGATCGACGGCGTGCGCGCTGAACTCGACAGACTCCAACACGACCTGCCCGCCGGTCTCGATGCCAGCATCGGTTATGATGCCTCGGCCTATGTCAGCGATGCTATCCACGAGGTGACCAACACCTTGATCGACACCCTGCTGATCGTGATAGTGGTGATCTTCCTGTTCCTCGGTTCGTTTCGCTCGGTACTGATCCCGGTAATGGCAATCCCGGTTTCGCTGATTGGTGGCATCTTTTTGATGCAGATGTTTGGCTTTACACTCAACCTGTTAACACTGCTAGCCATCGTCCTTTCGGTCGGCCTGGTGGTCGACGATGCCATCGTGGTGGTCGAAAACGTCGAACGGCATCTGCGCGAAGGTCGCACGCCACGCGAAGCCGCCATGCTCGGTGCACGTGAGCTCGTTGCCCCGGTCATCGCCATGACCGTCACCCTGGTGGCGGTGTACATTCCTATTGGTTTGCAGGGCGGTCTGACGGGTGCGCTGTTTCGCGAGTTTGCATTTACTTTAGCCGGTGCCGTAACCATATCCGGCATCGTTGCACTGACCCTGTCACCGACCATGTCCGCCCATATGCTGCGCAGCGCAGAGGATGAAGAGCGCGGCCTGACCGGTTGGCTTAATCACCGTTTCGACAGACTGCGAATCGCTTACGGTCATGCCCTCGGTACGACACTCGCCGCCCGCCCAGCCGTTTACCTGGTGTGGGCCGTGGTCAGTCTATGCACTATTCCGATGTTCATGATGTCGCCTAATGAACTCGCACCATCCGAAGATCAGAGCGTGTTATTCGGCATCATCAATACCTCTGCCAATGCCACCACAGACCAGAACGCGGTTTATGCGAAAGCAGCCGAAGAAGTGATGCTCAAAGTACCGGAAACCGCACTCACCTTCCAGCTTCTATTCCCACCGTCCATCGGGGCCACGATTGGTGCCGACGGTTTCAGCGGTATGGTAGTAAAACCCTGGGCCGAACGTAATCGAACGGTGGATCAGATCCTGCCAGGTGTGCAGGCCGAAGTATCAAAGATACCGGGCATCCAGGTATTCATGACAACACCACCGGCACTGCCGGGCGGCAGCAACTTCCCGATTGAGTTTTTGATCACCTCAACCGCCGACTCAAGACAGCTGCTCAAAATCGCCAACACACTGCAACAGAAAGCAATGGAAAGCGGGCTTTTTGCGTTCCCGCCTATTATCGATATGAAACTTGACCAACCGCAGGCAACGGTGACCTTCGATCGTGACAAGCTGGCAGCACTGGGCCTAAACCTGTCTCAGGTAGGCGCCGACCTCGGCGTTGCCACCGGCGGCAATTTTGTCAACCGTTTCAATATGGACGGCCGCAGCTACAAGGTCATTCCACAGATCCAACGCGCTGCCCGCCTCAACAGTGAGCAGTTACGCGATATCTATGTGCCCGCTAATGATGGTCAGATGGTGCCACTGTCGGCAGTTGCACATATCGAACACGACGTGGTCGCCCGTTCACTAAACCGTTTTCAACAACTCAATGCGGTAAAACTTTCAGGTGTGACCACCCGCACACTGGATGAGGCACTCACTTTCCTCGAAGAAACCGCAGGAGAGATCCTGCCACCTGGTTACAGCTTCGACTATACCGGTGAGTCGCGCCAGTTACGCACCGAGGGCAATAAATTTATCCCCGCTTTTTCATTGGCGGTGCTGTTGATTTTTCTGGTGTTGGCAGTGCAGTTCAATTCTTTTCGTGACCCGTTCGTCATCCTCGCAGGCTCTGTACCATTAGCGATGTTCGGCGCGCTGATCTTTACCGTGTTAAAAATACCTGACCCCAATACGCCTTACTGGACGAATGGCTGGACCACCACGATGAACATCTACGCCCAGGTCGGCCTCGTTACACTGGTCGGATTGATCGCCAAAAATGGCATCCTTATCGTTGAGTTCGCCAATAAATTACAGCTACAGGGTGCAACAAAACTCGATGCCATACACGATGCCGCAATGACACGCCTGCGCCCGGTGCTGATGACCAGCGTGGCAACTGTCGCTGGTCATTTTCCACTGGTACTGGTAACCGGCGCCGGTGCTGCAGCAAGAAACTCCATCGGTCTGGTGTTAGTCGGCGGTATGGCAATCGGCACCCTGTTCACACTTTTTGTAGTACCGTCGTTGTATGTGCTTATGGCGAAGGATAGAAGTGGAAAACAAAGCAATAATTAAATCAGAGTTTTAAATGTGGCGACTCTTGCTGCGGAAGAGATTCAACTTGTTCTGAATAGATTGTTTACAAGTATTGGACCTGGTACCCATGGTACTGCGACGAAGCGGATAGTATTGCACGCTAACACGAAGGTCTTCTTCACGCTTGGAGGTGTCCGCTCAAACCACTTTAGCCAAATATACTGCAAGCAAAATTCCGACCGTGCACAGACCTCCGATGATTCTTGTTGAAGAAAATGATTCTTTTTTGAAGAAAACAAAAAGCATCGACCATGAATGCAGATTTTATTCACGTAATCTCGTCTATAAATTAATGATTCTTCGTTATTTACGAATAACCATTAAATAAACAGCACTATCACAAAAACAATAAAATCTTATCTAACAACATCTTATCTAAATAAAAAGACTTGGCACAGCAACTGCATTAGAGACAGCAACGAATACTTATAATGTCTTCGCTAACGTTTTACTATTTTCATATTTGATACTTTAATGAGGTTAAAAAAATGTCCACAATCAAACTATACCGTTACCCACTTTCAGGCCACTCGCACCGAGTGGAAAATTTTCTTTCAATCCTCGGTCTGGATGCAGAAATTATTACTGTTGACCTGGTAGAGGGTGAACATAAAACGCCCGATTTTTTGAAAAAAAATGTTTTTGGGCAGGTTCCTGTTCTTCAAGACGGCCCGATTACTATTGCCGATTCAAATGCTATTCTGATTTACCTGGCATCCAAATATGACAGCAAACGCCAATGGCTACCACTGGGTGCTGAAGAAGCAGCAAACGTACAACGCTTTTTATCCATCGCTGCGGGTGAAATTGCACACGGTCCAGCAGCAGCTCGCCTGGTCACTGTGTTTGGCGCAACACTGGATCATGAATCAGCAATAGAAAGTGCGCACGCATTACTAAAAACTCTGGAAACACATCTAGATGGACGTAACTGGTTAGCGAGCGACCACGCAACGATTGCAGATATTGCTGATTACACCTACATCGCTCACGCGCCTGAAGGTAATGTTTCACTTGATGATTACCCTAATGTACGCGCCTGGTTAAACCGCGTTGAAGCATTACCCGGCTTTACTCCTATGCAAACAACCGCTATCGGACTTGCTGCTTAGTAAAACCAGGGGGGTTGCTAGCCTGCTGTAAACAGGTTTTACTGCAGGATAGCGCTTCACATTAATTGTTCATGCAATTGTATGAGATGGAAAGAATGCGAAAAAATAAAACGGATAAAGAGCAGAGCATAACAACTGAATCGCACTTCCATGCAGGAGAGCGAGAAATTCAGACTAGCCTGGGCGTTCGCGAATCAATGGAGCGATTCAGCAAACAGGTCATCGCAAACTTTATGCCTGAACAGCACAGAGACTTTTACCAGCGACTGCCCTTTATCATGCTTGGTCATGCAGATAAAAAAGGCTGGCCATGGGCAAGTATACTTTGTAACCCTTTCATAGATACTGAATTGGTAGATACTGAAGCAGAATTTGTTACTTCAGAAAACAACAAAAAATTAACCATCAACAGCAAACCGATAGCTGGCGAACCATTCTCTAAACTGTTGCAAGAGTACCAGCCGCAACAAAATAAACGTATAGGATTGCTCGGTATAGAACTATCAAGCCGCCGTCGAAATCGAATGGCTGGCCACATCACACAGGTTAACAACACAACAATTGAGATCGAAGTAGATCAGGCATTTGGTAATTGCCCGCAATATATTCAAACACGCGAACTGATCAAAACTGATAAATCGTTAGAGAAAGAAACAGAACTAAATGCAATAACCGAGTTTGATAGCAATACAAAACAATTCATACGGGACAGCGATACATTTTTTGTTGCTAGTTATGTAAAACCTGGCGAGGAAAATGCGAATATAAATGAAGGTGTTGACGTTTCGCACCGAGGCGGCAGACCTGGATTCATCCGCGTAGACGATAACCATACGCTTACTATCCCTGACTACACAGGTAACTTTCACTTTAATACCCTGGGTAACTTCTTACTGACGCCAAAAGCTGGACTACTCTTTCCTGACTTTGAAACCGGTCACCTGCTAACGCTAACCGGTACGGTTGAAATACTATGGGACTCAGACGATATAGAGTTTTTTGAAGGCGCAGAAAGACTCTGGCAATTTAAAATCGATCACGGTTA
>Ga0316189_10005301_pt1 | contig 12357 bp, 14 predicted proteins | sample LowCovwburrow_MG_FD_204930 | JGI IMG/M metagenome (GOLD analysis project Ga0316189, IMG submission 204930) | Coastal sediment microbial communities from Maine, United States - Lowes Cove worm burrow | ecosystem: Environmental > Aquatic > Marine > Coastal > Sediment | place: USA: Maine... | reverse complement strand
GGTTTTGACTTATAAGTAAGAGTGAGCACTTACGCTTTTGTCTTCTTCGTTATTATCGTTATAGGTCTTTAGCTGCATCATCCAATATATAAAAGCAGCAAGTCCAACAGCTGCAAAAATCCAAGACACCATATTGGCCGACCACCAATTTTCTAACTCTAAAGCTCTTAAAGCATCAAAAGGAAGAAACAATACGTCAACAAATAAATCCTGAATTGCATAAAAAAAGTCTTTCATAGGTAATAATCTTATATTTACTGTGCAAAATTACACATTTTATTTTGTTTTAAATTTGAGTAGGATAAAATAATACAGGTAATTTATCTCTGAGAATTATTTGAAATTTTATACCATTGGAAAAAAGACATAAATGCTTTAAATGATTACAAGATTTTTTAATACAGCTAAACCCATACACTTTGTCATAATTAGTGCGTTTACTTTAATTGTTTTTGTTCTCAATAGTTTAGCGAATATTGAACCAGGTTACAAAGGAAATTTAATTTTTACGGAAATTGGCAAATATATGATTGTTCTGAGCTCGATTTTTGTATTTGACTTTTTAGTTAGAAAGAATAAATTATCAAAGAGAAATGGATATGAAATTCTAATATTTAGTCTACTGCTGGCAATTTTGCCAATTACAATGACCATAAGTAAAATATTAGTGGCCAATTTTTTTGTTCTATTGGCATTAAGGCGCATTATTAGTTTAAGATCTAATTTAAGTATCAAGAAAAAACTTTTTGATGCAGCTTTTTGGATTGCCATAGCGTCAATATTTTATTTTTGGGCCGTTTTATTTTTTATTCTAATCATCGTCGCTTTAATATTATATTCAATTTCAGATTTTAAAAATTGGATTATTCCTTTCATGGCAATTCTTGTTGTTGTGTTGGTCTCAATAAGTTATTCCTTAATTGTACAGGACTCTTTTAACGGATGGTCTAATTATATAGATGAAGCGAGCTCAAATTTTACAAACTTTAATGATAATAGTATTATTTTTTCCATTAGTGTATTGGCAATACTTAGTTTTTGGGCTTTAATTATTTATGTTTTGAACCTAAAAAAAAGACAAAAAGCATACCGACCATCAAATATTCTGGTTTTAACAGCTTTTTTAATCGGAGTTTCCATAATTGTTGTTTCCCCTAACAAAAATGGAAGTGAATTTCTATTTATGTTTCCCGCCTTGGCAATTATAATATCAAATTATTTAGAGGTAATTAAAGAAAGATGGATTGCTGAGATTTATGTATGGACCTTAATATTAACGCCCGTTATTGCTTTAATGCTGTAACTTGCTTCCAAAAGCCAAATCACCAGCATCACCCAGGCCTGGGACAATATAACCCTTACTGTTAAGTGTTTCGTCAATAGCCGCAATCCATAGGTGCGTGTTTTTAGGAAACTTATTATCAATATAAGCTACACCGTCATTTGATCCTATTGCCGCAACTAGATGTACTTGGTTTGGGACACCATAGTGCTTCAAAGCTTCATAGGTTATGGAGAGCGATTGACCCGATGCCAACATTGGGTCTACTAAAATTAAGGTTTTGTTCTCTAGACTCGGACAAGCAATGTATTCTACAACAATTTCAAAAGCATCGGAATTATCTTCGTGATGTCTGTATGCCGAAATAAATGCATTTTCCGCTTTATCAAAATAATTTAACACTCCATTATGCAAGGGCAATCCAGCACGTAAAATGGAACATATCACAATGTCATTTTCAGCTAAATTTATATCGCTAGACCCTAATGGGGTTTCTACAGTATTGGGAGTGTATTTTAATGTTTTACTTAACTCATAACTTAGCACCTCGCCTATGCGCTCAATATTTTTTCTAAATCGCATAGCGTCTTTTTGTTCAGACACACTTCTAATTTCGTGTAAAAAAGAGTTTACGACAGAATCTGAATCGGAAAGATTATGAATATGCATTGTTACATGGTTTAGTTGAAGTAAAGTTAACCAAATACACTTATATTTGCATTTTAAAACTAAAAGTATGTTCTCAGACAAGGCAAATGCCATTTTTCAAGAGGTGATAAAAACCTATAAAGTACTAAACACAGTAGATCAGCCATTTGTAAATAAATATAATGAAGACGGCGATATTATTGACCACTTATTGTATAGAAAGTGTTGGATTGATACCGTACAATGGGCGTACGAAGATATTATTAGAGACCCTAATATTGATCCAGTAACGGCCTTAAAGTTGAAGCGTAAAATAGATGCATCAAATCAAGATAGGACAGATACCGTTGAGTTTATTGATAGTTATTTTCTTGAAAAATATAATGAAGTAAAGGTAAAGGAGAATGCTAAAATAAATTCAGAAAGTCCTGCATGGGTAATTGATAGATTATCAATTTTGGCACTTAAAATATATCACATGCACCTAGAGACTGTTAGAGAAGACGCCTCCCAAGAGCACAAAAATGCTTGCAAGAAAAAGTTAGACGTCTTATTGGAACAGCGTATAGATTTATCTACAGCTTTGGATGATTTACTTGGAGACATCGCTAATGGCAATAAGTATATGAAGGTATATAAGCAAATGAAGATGTATAATGACGATGAGCTTAACCCTGTATTGAGAGGACAGAAATAACGTAATGTTGTTCCTGTAAAAGCAGGATTCACATTCTGCTCAGGAAATGTCAAGAACTCCAAAACACATACTTGTTATTCGTTTATCTGCAATGGGGGATGTTGCCATGACCGTTCCAGTTATTAGGCAATTTAGCAAGCAATATCCCGAGGTCAAATTAACTATTTTGACACGTGAGTTTTTCAAACCTTTTTTTAAGGATATCGAGAATGTTTCTGTTCACACCGCAGACCCTAAGGGAATTCATAAAGGTATTCTAGGCCTTTATAGGCTGTCTAGAGAAATGAAACCACTTAATATTGATGCCATTGCCGATTTGCACAACGTACTTAGGAGCAATATATTAAAACGATTTTTGGCAAAAACTAAATGTGTCCAAATTGATAAAGGGAGAGCTGAAAAAAAAGCATTGACCTCGGGCAAAGCAGTTAAGCAACTTAAAACCACGCACCAACGTTATGCTGATGTTTTTGAGCGATTAGGTTATAAATTGGACTTAACAAAACCAGAATTTCCTAAAAAAGCCAAAATGAATCAAAATACTGCCAGGTTAATAGGAAACCAAAATCAAGAATTGATTGGCATCGCTCCGTTTGCCGCATTTGAAGGGAAGGTGTATCCATTACGTTTGATGGAAGAAGTTATTAAGGAGCTTACAAAATCATATACCGTTTTGCTTTTTGGTGGCGGAAATAATGAAACAGAGTTACTTAACAACATCTCAAACAAGTATGACAACACAATAAACCTTGCTGGCAAGTTAACTTTAGACGAAGAGCTGGATGTAATTTCAAATGTTTCTGTAATGGTTTCCATGGATTCGGGGAATGCACATATTGCGGCTATGTTAGGGATTGAAGTAGTAACGCTTTGGGGGGTTACACATCCCTATGCTGGTTTTTATCCATTTAATCAAAACAAGGAAAATGCTATATTGGCGGATCGAAATAAATTTCCATTAATACCAACTTCAGTATATGGGAATAAATATCCTAAAACCTATCAAAACGCCATTGGCTCAATAAAATCTAAGGAAATTGTAGCCAAAGTAATTTCAACAATTCAAAATAAGAATACAAAAAACTAAAGTCCTTTATACATTATCATAATCCACAATTATGTTGGAGGTTGTAGGATGTGCTTGACAGGTCAAAATTAAGCCTTCAGCTAATTCACTTTCAGTTAGAATATTGTTTTGCCGCATTTCTGCCTTTCCTTCTTTAAGTCTAGCTATACAACTGCTGCAAATACCACCTTGGCAAGAGTACGGTGCATCTATATCCTCATCAAGTGTAGCTTCAAGGATAGATTGTTTTTGTGACATTTCGAAAGTTGTTTCTTCCTCATCAACTATAACAGTAATTTTTGTTTTTCCAGAGGCACCTTTTTCATTATCTACCTCTGTAGGCTTGGCTGCCTTAAAAAGCTCATAAAAAATGGTGCTTTCATCAATCTTATGTTCTGTCAACACATCTTTTACCACATGAATCATGCCTTCTGGGCCACACAGATAAAAGGCATCAATAATAATGTGTTTGTATTCGTTTTTGACAATAAAATTAACTGTACTTTTTTCAATACGACCAAAAATAGCATCGTTTTCTTGAGACTGGCTAAACACGAACTTAATCGAAAAACGGTCACTGTATTTATGCTGAAGCTCTAATAACTCATTCAAAAACATGGTATCTTTTGTAGATTTATTGCCATACACAAGGATAACTTTACTATGCACTTCTTCTTCCAAGGCACATTTAATAATGCTCATTATTGGTGTAATACCACTTCCTGCAGCAAAAGCTGCTATATTTTTAGTTTTAGAATCATTAGGCACAAAAACAAAGCGACCTTTAGGAGGGGCGACTTCTAGAACATCACCAATTTTTAAAGTGTTGTTTGCGTATGCAGAAAATGTTCCATCCTTAACCTCCTTCACAGCTACTTTAATGTCGCCGCTACTTGGAGAGGAACATAACGAATAGTCCCGTCTCACTTCATTGCCATTAAGCTTCGTTTTTAGGGTTATATATTGTCCAGCCTTAAAAGTAAAAGCCTCCTTTAAATCTTTTGGGACATCAAAAGTTATTGTAACTGCTTTGTCAGTTTCTTTTTGGATGTTCTTAATACGAAGTTCATAAAATTGCGACATATTCTTTTTTGGCAAAAATAAGAACTTCAAAAGGATTTCAGTTTTGATTGTAACAAAAAGTGTGTTAATATTACTAATGTTTAAAACTTAGCCAAAAACATGATAAAACAATTTATAAGTTTAGAATGGAAACAGTTTTTCCGGGCCTCTTATTTTCAAAAAGGAGTTGCCATAAAAATTCTTCTAATTTTAGGCGCATTATATTTCGGAGGGATTGCAATTCTCTTAGGAGGAGGAATGTTTTTTATTTTCAAAAAAACAATACCCGATATCGATCCGATAGTTTCAGTTAATAATTTTATTGTGTATTGGATGCTGTTTGAACTTATAATTAGGTTTTTTATGCAACAACTTCCAGTCATGAATATTAAACCATTAATGATTGTTCCTATTAAACGAAGTACAATAATCCATTACCTTCTTGGAAAAACCACAATTTCATTTTTCAATTTTATTTCCTTGTTTTTGTTTTTACCATTTTCAATTGTACTGTTGGTTCAAGGCTATCCAGTTGTTAATGTTGTGTTTTGGTTTTTCTCTTTGATGTGCATTACATTGGTCTTAAACTTTTTAAATTTTTTAATAAATAAAAGCAATGCGGTTTTCTATATTTTGGCACCCTTGTTCGCGGTTCTAATTGGCTTAGAATATTATGAAATATTTAAAATTTCAGAACCTATTGGTTTTGTTTTTAATGCTTTGTATAATAATCCATTTTTAGCTGTAGTTCCAATATTAGTGTTAATAGGGATTTATTATGTCAATTTTAAATTTATTAGAAAAGGGTTTTATTTAGATGATACAGTTTCAAAAAAAATTAAAGAAGTAAATGCTTCGGATTTGTCTTGGATGAATCGCTTTGGCAGCGTAGCACCTTTTCTTAAAAATGATGTAAAAATGATTTCGAGAAACGCAAGGCCAAAACAAGTGATAATGATGTCGTTCTTCTTTTTGTTTTATGGATTGTTCTTTTTCACGCAAAGCGTTTATATTGAAGAAATGCCCTATGTTCTAGCTTTCGCCGCTATGTTTATTACCGGAGGATTTTTATTAAGCTTTGGGCAGTTGGTTCCATCTTGGGATAGTGAATATTACAAAATGTTAATGAGTCAAAATATTCCGTATCGCCAATATTTAGAATCAAAGTGGTATTTAATGGTAGTAGCAGTGGCAGTTTCATTTATCCTAAGTACGCCATATATTTATTTTGGATGGGATATTTATTTAATGATTGCAGCAGGAGCATTATTTAATATTGGACTAAATACATTTATCACACTTTTTGGGGGAGCTTTAAATAGAGTCCCAATTGAGCTAAATGTAAAGGCAAAAGCGTTTAGTAACACGAATGGGTTTAATCCCACTCAATTATTAATTGCGCTACCCAAAATGCTGTTGCCAATATTGATTTTCTTCATTCCATATCAGTTCATAAGTTTTAATGCAGGTCTAATTGCATTGGCATTAACGGGGGCTTCAGGAATCATATTTAAAAACTTCTTTTTAAACAAAATCGAAAGTATTTATCAAAAAGGAAAGTATAAGACAATTGCAGCGTTTTCAGAAAAAAATTAAATATTACTTAACGAAAAATAATCATGATAACAGTAAGAAATTTATCAAAATCATATAATAAAGTGCAGGTATTAAGTTTAGAAAGCTTAGACATTCCCAAAGGGCAAAGCTTTGGACTGGTTGGGAATAATGGCGCAGGAAAAACAACATTTTTTAGCTTGTTATTGGATTTAATCCAACCGAGTTCAGGGTTTATAAAAAACAAAGATATTTTAGTTAATGAGAGTGAGGATTGGAAACCATTTACATCTTCATTTATTGATGAAAGCTTTTTAATTGGGTATTTAACAGCCGAAGAATATTTTTATTTTATTGGCGAGTTGCGAGGACAAAACAAATCGGACGTTGATAAATTGCTGTCTCAGTTTGAAGATTTTTTTCATGATGAGATTCTAGGAAAGAAAAAATATTTAAGGGACTTAAGCAAAGGAAATCAAAAGAAGGCAGGCATTGTCGCAGCCCTTATTGGAAATCCAGAGGTTATAATTCTTGATGAGCCTTTTGCAAATCTGGATCCAACAACTCAAATTCGCTTAAAACAAATCCTTAAGGATCTAGCGGAAAAACAAGGAGTAACGGTATTAATATCAAGTCATGATTTAATGCACGTTACAGATGTTTGTGAACGTATTGTAGTTTTAGAAAAAGGCGAAATGGTAAAAGACATAGCTACAAGTGAAGCTACATTAAAAGAACTAGAGGAGCACTTTACAAGCCAGTCCTTTAGCTAAAAGTCGACCAATTTTGTAGTTTAATAGAAAAAGATCATTATTTTTACGTTTTTGCATAATATAATGCAATGCTTTTAGTTATTCATTTACTAAATACACCAACGTTGAAGATATCTTTTAAAGTCAAATCTATTCTTATCCTATCTGCTATTGTGTTAGTTGGATGTTCTCGTAAGAAGGATAATTTTGTTAGCCGAAATTTTCATGCAGTTGCTACCGAATACAATACCTTGTACAATGGTTATAATGCTTTAGAACAAGGACGGGCCAATCTAAACGATGGTTATACTGACAACTATTGGGATGTCTTGCCAATAGAGCGCATGAAAATAACTGATGAAATAATACTTCCAGGACAGTCTGAAAACGATGATTTTGCAAAAGCTGAAGAAAAAGCCATAAAAGCTGTGCAAAAACACGGAATGAACATTAAGGGCAAAGAAAAAAATCCACAAATTGACGAAGCATATTTACTATTGGGTAAAGCAAGATATTTTGATCAACGTTTTGTGCCAGCTCTTGAGGCATTCAATTATATTTTATACAAGTACCCCGCTAGTGATAAGATAAATCAAGCCAGAATTTGGCGTGAAAAAACAAATCTACGTCTTGAAAACAACGAGTTAGCAATAGAAAACCTTAAGCGTTTACTGTATCAGGAAAGCCTAGAGGGTCAAGATTTAGCTGACGCGACATCCATGTTGGCACAAGGCTATCTTAATACAAAATCTATTGATAGTGCAATTACACAGCTTGAAATTGCTTCAAACGTTACAAAAAGTAATGATGAACGTGGAAGGTATAGGTTTATTCAAGGTCAGTTATACAACGCTTTAGGCAAAAGGGAAAGCGCTAATATAGCATTTGATAAGGTAATTGAATTAAATAGAAAAACCCCAAGAATTTATTTGATAAGTGCTCACATAGAAAAGGCCAAAAATTTCGATTTCTCGTCGGGGAATAAACTTGCCTTTTTAGAACATTTAACTGAGTTGGAAGAAAACAGGGAAAATAGGCCATTCCTTGATAAAATATATCACCAAATAGCAGAGTATCACTTAACTAATAGTTCAGATACTTTAGCGGCTACATATTATAATAAATCAATTAGAACAGGGTCTCAAGACAAATTTCTTAATGCCAAAAACTATCAAACTTTGGGCAATATGAATTTTGATAAAAATGAATATAAAGACGCTGGGGCTTATTACGATAGCACGATGCTTAACCTACAAGAAAACAGCAAGTTATTTAGGGCCATTAGAAGAAAAAGAGATAATCTTGATGACGTTATTTATTATGAAGATGTAGCTCAAAGAAATGACAGTATTTTAACGTTGGTTAATTATTCTGAAGAAGAAAGACTCGCATACTTTACGAGCTACACCGATGGTTTAAAGGCAAAAGCTGACGCACTGAAAGAAAAGGAGGAAATTGCTAAGCGTTCAAACGGAATTATATCGTCAACCAATCAAGTAAACAGCTCAAATAACAATTCAAATAATGCTACATTTTATTTTTACAATCCAGTAACAGTAGCATTTGGAAAAAATGAATTTATTAAAAATTGGGGAGAGAGACAACTAGCAGATAATTGGAGATGGTCTAATAAGTCAGCCGTAAGCTCTGGACAAACAGTTTCGAATGAAGATGTTGTTAATGCTATAGATGATGAGCTGTTTGATCCAAAATTTTACATATCGCTTATTCCGGTTGAGGAAAAGTCAATTGACAGCTTAAAGAAGGATAGGAATTTTGCCTATTATCAATTGGGGCTTATTTATAAAGACAAATTTAAAGAATACGAATTGGCAAAAGATAAGCTTCAGGAGTTATTAAAAAGTAGCCCAGAAGAACGATTGGTATTGCCTTCTAAGTATAACTTATATAAAATTTATGAGTTATTAAACCTGAATGGTGAGGCAGAAATAACCAAGAATGATATTATTTCAAACCACCCAGATTCTAGATATGCATCCATTTTACTCAACCCTGACGTTGCATTGGGGGAGGATGAAAACAGCCCAGAGAACATTTATGAAAACTTATATAAGCAATTTCAAAATCAAGATTATTTAGAAGTGATTTCAAAATGTGAAGCCAATATTACTAGGTTTGATGGTGAAACTATAGTTCCAAAATTTGAATTTTTAAAAGCAGTATCTAAGGCTAGGCTGTATGGTTTTGAAAGTTATAAAGAGGCGGTTAATTATATAGCCTTAAATTACCCAAATAGTCCTGAGGGGAAGAAGGCGGACGATATGTTGCAAAACGTGATGCCACAGTTGGCTAAAAAACAGTTTGTAGATGATACAACTACTAAGCATTTTAAGGCAATTTATCAATTTGAAGACACACCTGATGAGGAGATAGACGCCTTTGTCAAAGAGCTTAATGAGGCGATTTTGGAAGTGAAATATTTTGAGTTAAGCACTTCAAAAGACATGTACAATAATTCTATAACCTTTGTAGTTGTTCATGGATTAAATAGCATACAAGGTGCATTAGGGTTTAGTGAAATATTAAAAGATAGCGAACAAAACATTGAACGTGAATATTTTGGAATATCATCTCAAAATTATCAAATTATTCAAATTCATAAAAATTTAGAATCGTATTTAAAATCTCTATAGAATGTTTAATTAATAGCAAATAATTATGTTTTCAGACAGCAAAAAAGGAAGAGGAGACGGCTTAGAATCTACTACACAACAAAACAGAATTGCCCAAGGCACAACAATGGTTGGTGATATTGTTAGTGAAGGAGGTTTCAGAATAGATGGAACTATTCAAGGCACATTAAAATCACCAGGTAAAATAGTTGTTGGCAAGTCAGGAATAATTAATGGCACATTAGAAGGGACCAATGCAGACTTTGAGGGGCGATTTTCGGGGAAATTAAAACTCTCAGGAGTTCTGTCGCTTAAGTCTTCCGCATATATAGAAGGTGAAGTTGAAGTGGGTAAACTCGCTGTTGAACCAGGAGCTACATTCAATGCGGTTTGTAGTATGAAAGGCGCAGTAAAAGAATTAAATAACGGTGGGCAACAACAACAGCAACAAAGGAACTCAGGACCAGAAACCGAAAGGTCAGCTTAAACAAGTTGCCGTTCTTTCCGGTATTGGCATACAAATGGGAGCAACTATTTACCTTTTTGTGATGTTAGGCAAATGGCTGGATTCCAAATATAATAATGGCGAGGATTTGTTTATGATTATCACAACACTTTTAGGCGTTGGAGTCTCCTTATATGTTGTCCTTAAACAAGTTAATAGGATTAAATACTAAATGCACTCTACACTTCTCCGGTTTTCTTTAACGATAGTTTTAATTCTCAGCATAGCATTTTCGATTCATGTTTTAGTGTTACACTTGAAAGGATTGGCAATGTTTGGTAACCAAATTGTATTGTCCTATACTATCAATACAGCAATAGCAGTAGCAATATTCGCTTTGCTTTTTTATCTAAAAGAAAAGTACAAAAGTCAGCTAGGTTTTTTGTTTATGGCGGGAAGCGCATTAAAATTTGCTGTATTTTTTATTGTATTTCAACCCATTTACAAACAAGATGGAGACGTTTCTACTTTAGAGTTTTTAGTTTTTTTTGTGCCTTATGGATTGTGTCTTGTTTTCGAAACTTTTAGCCTTTCAAAACTACTAAATAGACTCGATTAATAGACCTCATAAATACTTACATCTTGGTTAGTAAAATAAAATTATAAATTGTTTTCGTATTTCATATAAAAACCTACCTTTGCAGCGATTTTTAAGCCACTATTATTTAGAGTGATATGCGAAGAAAAATATCTTTAAAACCAATTACATTATTGCTGCTTTTAACGGCCTTTGTTTCTTTTGGACAAGAAGGACATGGTGAAGGTGAGCAAAAAACCGATTTAAAGACAGAGATAAAAGAATACATCAAACACCATTTACAGGATTCTTACGACTTTAACTTAACATCATATACTAACGATTTTGGTGAGCATGTGTATGTTGGATTTCCGTTACCAGTAATTTTATGGGACAATGGGTTAAAAGTGTTTTCTTCGTCAAAATTCCATCATGGAGAAACTGTCGCTGAAGTAGATGGGAACTTCTATAAAGTTCATCATTCAAAAATCTATAAAGTAGAGGGTATTGATGGTAAGATTATTGAAGATGAAACTCATCATGCTACCAATGAAAAACCATTAGATTTTTCTATTACAAAGAATGTCACAATGATTATGATGGTATTCTTAATTATGTTTTTTATGTTTAAGAGAATGGCGGGAGCATATAAAAAGAATGGCGGTATGCCAAAGGGCATGGGACGTTTATTGGAGCCTATTGTGCTTTATGTTCGTGATGAGATAGCTAGACCTAATATTGGAGAGAAACATTACAAGAGGTACATGAGTTATTTACTAACGGTGTTCTTTTTTGTTTGGATAGTAAACTTATTTGGACTAACTCCAATAGGAATGAACGTAACAAATAATACCGCAGTAACATTTTGTTTAGCGATTATTACGTATTTAATAACCACATTTTCAGGAAATAAGAATTATTGGAAGCACATCTTCTGGATGCCAGGTGTACCTGTTCCAATGAAAATAATATTAGCACCAATAGAATTATTGGGAACCTTTATCAAGCCATTTGCATTAATGATTCGTTTATATGCGAATATTACTGCAGGACATATTGTGATGATGAGTATTATCGGGATGATGTTTGTGTTCAACAATTGGATAGGTAGTTCTTTATCATTTTTATTGGCATTTGTGTTAGGTATTTTAGAGTTGTTAGTAGCAGCTTTACAAGCCTATATTTTCACAGTGTTGTCAGCATTATACTTCGGTATGGCTGTTGAAGAACATCATGATGAAGCACATTAATAGCAAGTTTTTTTATTTCAGTGAAGGAGGAAATCTAAATTGAATGTTTAATTTTTAATTATATATATTTTATGCAAATTCCAGAAATCGTAGGTGCAGGTTTAATCGTAATTGGTGCAGGTATTGGTATTGGTAGAATCGGTGGTTCTGCAATGGATGCTATTGCTCGTCAACCTGAAGCTACAGGAAAAATTCAAACAGCTATGCTTATTGCAGCGGCGTTGATTGAAGGTATTGGTTTCGCAGCATTATTTGCTTCGTAAACTAACAAACAAGAAACAGCTATAACGGTTGGTTATAGCTGTTCTTTTTAATTAAACAGAAGTTATTTAAGAAATATAAATTATTATGGAAGAATTATTAGGAGGATTTTCTTTAGGATTGTTTTTTT
>Ga0316189_10005300_pt1 | contig 12357 bp, 5 predicted proteins | sample LowCovwburrow_MG_FD_204930 | JGI IMG/M metagenome (GOLD analysis project Ga0316189, IMG submission 204930) | Coastal sediment microbial communities from Maine, United States - Lowes Cove worm burrow | ecosystem: Environmental > Aquatic > Marine > Coastal > Sediment | place: USA: Maine... | reverse complement strand
GATCAATCAAAATGGGATAACCATTACGCAGGAAAATTACAGGAATAAAATCTATGTGACCGATTTTTTCTTTACACGCTGTCTCACCTTCTGCCCCATTATGTCAAATAATATGGAGAAACTTCAGGAAAAATTTCTTGAGGATGACAATGTTATGTTTTTATCCCTTTCAGTGACCCCTGAATTGGACAGTGTTCCTATACTCAAGGAATATGCTAAAAAACATGGTGTTATTGATGGTAAATGGAATATAACAACAGGCGATAAAAAACACATTTATAACCTTGCCCGAAAAAGTTATTTTGCAGTTGTTGACCAAGGTGATGGGGGATTGCAGGATTTTATCCATACGCCAAACTTTATCTTGATTGATAAGGATAAACGTATTCGTGGAGTGTATGACGGCCTAAAAGAAGCGGAAGTGGAACGCATAATTGAGGATATTAGGCTGTTGCAAAACGAATAAAATCCACTCAAATGTTACATTCCTACCCGTACCAGCGAATTCAACCAAAAAGCGTTTTTCTGATACATAAGAATTCCATACTTTTAAAAGCACAACCTTACTTTTAAAAGCTCCTAATGAATTTAAGATTTTCACTAAAACATGCAATGCTGGTTTTGACATCAGTTTTGCTCATTTTCTCCTGTAATACAAAATCAAAAAAACCCATTGAAATACCCCTAGTAATTTATGAAGATTCCATTACGGGAGTATTAAAGGCCAAAGAGGCCCGAAAGAATATAGTTGCGAAATTGGCTGACGGTCTTGAATTGAGTTTATGGGCTTCGGATTCTTTGGCCCCGGATCCCATCGCCATGGATATTGATGATGAAGGAAGAATTTATTTGACCCGTACTAACCGTCAAAAAAACTCTGAATTCGATATTCGTGGTTATCGCGATTGGATGACCCCTTCAATTGCATTACAATCCGTAGAAGAACGTCGGGCTTTTTTGAGAAGCACTTTTGCAACTGAAAAAAGTGAAGAGAACAATTGGCTCAAAGATTTGAACAACGATAGTATACACGATTGGCGCGATTTAACTGTTGAGAAAGATGAAGTCTGGATGTTGGAAGACAAAACCGGTAACGGAATCGCAGATGTATCTACCCGTATTTTAGAAGATTTCAATGAAGAAATTACCGATGTCGCAGGTGCCTTACTTGTCCGTGATGATGACATATTTGTTGGCGTTGGTCCTGATATGTGGCGTTTATGGGATACCAATGACGATGGCGTCTTGGATGAAAAAACCTCGTTGGCCCATGGTTTTGCAGTGCATATTGGTTTTGGTGGTCACGGTATGTCCGGTGCCATAGAAGGACCTGACGGTAAAATATATTGGGGAATTGGTGATATTGGCGCCAGCCTAACTGCCGTTAATGGGGAGAAGCATCATTACCCCAACCAAGGGGTTATTGTTCGTTGTAATCCAGATGGTAGCGATTTTGAAGTCTTCGCACGGGGACTTAGAAATACCCATGAATTTGTTTTTGACGCCTATGGGAATCTAATATCATCAGACAATGATGGAGACCATCGGGGTGAAAGTGAACGTTTGGTACATATTGTTGAAGGCTCCGATGCCGGTTGGCGAGCCAATTGGCAATATGGGAAGTACACAGATCCAAAAAACAACTCCTATAAAGTGTGGATGGATGAAAAACTCTTTACTCCTCGATGGGAAGGGCAGGCAGCATACATCATCCCGCCGATAGTTAATTTTCATAATGGGCCTACAGGAATGGCGTTTAATCCTGGAACAGGATTGGGTAAAGACTGGTTGAACAAATTCTTTTTGGTGGAATTTGTCGGTGACCCAGGTCGTTCGCACATATGGGCTTTTGACTTAAAACCAAAAGGCGCATCTTTTGATTTAGGCATGGATAAAGATATAATGAGTGGCGTACTACCAACGGGACTTCGTTTCGGGCCTGATGGTGCCCTTTATTTTTCAGATTGGATAACAGGATGGAATACTAAAAACTATGGCCGGGTATGGAAGTTGGATGTTACCGAAGACAAAAATGACCTTGAGGCTGAACGAAAGGAAACCCAACGCCTGATGACGCTCGATTATGAAAATGAATCGACTACAGATTTGGTAGCGTTTTTGAAATATCCCGATATGCGTATTCGTAAAAAAGCGCAATTTGAATTGGCAACCCGTACTTTTTGGGGCTATAGAGCTTTTAAAAGAGTAATCCTGGAAGAACAAGATCAATTTGCCCGGATTCATGCCATTTGGGGAATAGGACAAATCTCAGGAAAAAATAAAGATAAAGCAGCGCCCTTAATGGCATTGTTGACTGATAAAGACCCCGAAATAGTGGCACAGGCAGCAAAAATTTTAGGCGATGTAAAATATACCAAGGCAAGTGAAAGCTTAATTCCGCTTTTACAAAATGATAATGCAAGAGTACAGTTTTTTGCAGCCCAAGCCTTAGGAAGAATACAATATGAAGAGGCGATTCAGCCTTTATTGAGTTTAATCGAAAGAAATGCGGACAAAGACGTTTATATAAGGCATGCTGCGGTTCTTGCCTTGTCTCGAATAGGAAAAGTTGATCCTATCGCTGGTTTGGTCAACAATCCAAATAGAAGTTTGCGAATAGCCGCTGTATTGGTCTTACGAAGATTACAAGATGAGAAAGTTGCAGATTTTTTAAATGATGAGGATGAATATATAGTTTCGGAAGCAGCTCGCGCGATAAACGACGATTGGTCCATTGAAAAGGCACTTCCCGCATTGGCCAATACGCTGACTGAACAAAGATTTACTTCGGAACCCCTATTGCGAAGAGCTATGAATGCTGCTCTTCGTGTGGGTGGAGAAAAGGAGTTGGATAATCTCATTGCTTTTGCAAAACGTAGCGATGTGCCCGGTAATCTGCGGGGGGAAGCTTTGGCGGCCTTAGGTACTTGGGGAGAGCCTTCAGTTTTAGATAGGGTTGATGGGCGCTATCGCGGTGAAATAAAAAGAGATCCAAGTATGGTCAAATCCAAAATTGAAAAAGAAATTTCAGGTTTCTTAGAAGATAATGACCCTGAAATCCTAATTGGCGTAACCAAGACTTTGAGTTCCTTAAAAATAGATTCCCACAATACCGAATTGTTCAATATTATGGGCGGGCATAAGTCGGCAAATGTAAAGGCCGCTGCTTTAGACGCCTTGGGCAACCTAAATTTTGCCAATTTAGAATCTGCCATAAAATTGGGGATGCGTGATAAGGATCAAAATGTACGCGCTGTAGCTGTGGGACTTATTGGCAATATGGAAATTTCCAAAGAAAAACTTCCGACCATTGTTGATCCCATCTTCAGAAAAGGCTCAACTCGGGAACAGCAAAAAATGCTAAGTGTATTAGGAGAGCTCCCGTTGGAAAAAAGTGAAAATACACTCCAAAAGTTAATACAGCTGGCAAACAATAAACAATTGGACCAAGGTGTAATCCTTGATTTGATTGAGGCCGTTGAGGCAACAAAATCAGAATCACTAATTGCTAAATTAGCTAAATTAAAAAGCGGTGGGCACACGGTCGATTCCTATAATGAAACCTTGTATGGTGGCGAATGGTGGCCCGGACGTTCCGTTTTCAATAGCAATCCCACCGCACAATGCGTTCGCTGCCATGCGGTTGATGGTGCCGGTGGAAAAGTAGGTCCGGCACTGGATAATATTGCCAATGTGCTGACGCGTGAACAAATTTTGGAATCGCTTATTGAACCCAGTGCAAGGTTAGCTCCTGGCTACGGTACGGTAACCATAACCCTAAAAGACGGCCAAGTTGTTACCGGAATATTGGAGGAAGAATCAAAAGAGGAACTAATTCTCAGAACATCGGATGCTGAGCCAATGGAAATTGGCGTTTCACGCATTGAAAAACGTGAAAATGGCCTGTCTGCCATGCCGGCAATGGGCCGCTTAATTTCCAAAAGAGAACTTCGTAATCTAATAGAATACCTTTCTAGTTTAAAAAAAGAATAAATTACCAAATTTTTCAATAATTCGTGGAATATAGCTCCTTAAAAGTGTTCTTTATGCCTTAACTTTATAGGGTTAAAATGCGTTGAAAATCTCTTTCAACAGCTTTTAAAATAAGCTGCTTTATGAAAAATAGAGAACTTAGACTTAGGATTATTGGCCAGAGATTGGATAGCCTACTGGAGAAAGCCAAAAAAATGGAATTGCAGTACGCTGAGGAATTGGAATTAGTACATCCCATATATAAAAAAAGCGCCAAAAACCTCATACATTATTTGGCAGTACGCACTTTTGAAATCGATGAATTTGAAGAAGAGCTAATGCAATTGGGTTTCCCTGCCATTTCCGCTGCAGAAGGGCATGTTATGAAAGGTATCCTCAATCTAAAACAATTGATCAGTTGCTTGTTGAAGGAACAAGAAACTATTTCATCGAAAGGTGTTCTCAGCATTAAAAAGGGCGATAAAATACTAAAAAAGAACACCAAATTACTATTCGGATATAAATCAAAGAAACGGTCAACTCGCATTATGGTAACCCTTCCTAATACGGCTGCGGAAGATATGGGATTTATTCGAAAGTTGTTGGTGAATGGAATGAACTGTGCAAGGATCAATTGCGCCCATGATACCCCTGAGGATTGGCTAAAAATGATACATAATGTAAAAACGGCCAATAAAAAACTACGCAAAAAATGTAAGATCACGATGGACCTCTCAGGGCCAAAACTTAGAACAGGACCCATGGTCGAAGGGCCAAAGGTGATTCATATTACCCCCAAAAGAGATGATTTGGGTAGAGTTGTAAATCCGTCTAAAATTTGGATTGCCGCTCCTGATATTCCACCACCACCCCATTCGGATTACCAAGCTCATATGCCAGTAGATCCCAAATTGTTCTCAAAAATCAAAAAAGGGGATACGCTGAGATTCACCGATTCCAGGGATAAAAAATGTAAGATCACTATTGAAGGCAAGAAAGGCAAAGCAAAAGTTGGCTTATGTTCTGACTCAGCTTATCTCGAAACCGGAACAGAAATAGTTTTACATAAAGACAAAACAAAAAAGGGACAAAAGTCTTATCGCGTGGGCGAACTTTTACCCAAAGAGCAATTTGTCATCTTACATTCAGGTGATCAATTAAAACTTCATAAAGAACCCCTTCCTGGAGAATCGGCTGCTTATGATGAAAATGGAAAACTGCTTAAATTGGCCCATGTCTCTTGTACATTACCACAAGTCTTTAACGATGCCAAAATTGGGGAGCCCATTTATTTTGATGATGGAAAAATTGAGGGAATAATTCAAGAAATCACACCTTCAGAAATGATTGTTGAAATTACCCATGCAAAAGATAAAGGCAGCAAATTAAAAGTGGATAAGGGCATAAACCTTCCTAAAAGCAATTTGCAAGTAAGCGGATTAACAGAAAAAGACCGGGAAGACATAAAATTTGTTGCCCAATATGCTGATGCTGTTAATTTTTCATTTGTGAACTCAAAAGAGGATATTCTAGATCTTTATGGTGAATTGGATAAGCTGGATGCTAAAATTGGGGTTATCCTTAAAATTGAAACCCAAAAGGGTTTTTCAAATTTACCTTCCATATTATTAACTGCTATGCGTTCGTACCCTGTAGGGATAATGACAGCCAGGGGTGACCTTGCCATTGAAACAGGTTGGAAGAACTTCGCATCTATTCAACAAGAAATCATGCGAATCTGTGCGGCTGCCCATATTCCTGATATTTGGGCCACGCAGGTTTTGGAAAATCTCGCGAAAAAAGGTACTCCCTCGCGTGCTGAAATTACCGATGCCGCTCTAGCACAACAGGCGGAATGTGTTATGCTGAACAAAGGGTACTATATTCACAGGGCAGTCAAAATGCTTGATAAAATACTCCGAAGAATGGAGCGTTTTCAAAGAAAAAACCATAGGAGACTTCCACGCCTTGAAAATGCTGATCAACTTCTTGTCTCACATGAGGTATATGACGTATAAGTTGAGCTTGTTGCACTTAACTACAATTTGGAGACCTGCACTTTTGCCTGTTCAAATTCGCGAACCATTTCAGCCACGATCTGGGCAGCGGGTTTAATATCATGGATTAAAGCGGAGGCCTGACCTATTTCTAACTCCCCCTCATCCATATCGCCTTCGAACATACCACGTTTGGCCCGTGCTCGACCCAATAGTGTTTTCAACTGTTCTTTGGATGCCCCATTTTCATAGGCCCGTTGTACATCGTTATAAAATTTGTTCTTGATCAAGCGAACGGGAGCCAATTCTTTCAGGGTCAATTGGGTATCCCCTTCTCCGGCTTCAACTACCTTCTGCTTGAACAGCATATGCGAAGAAGCCTCATCGCTTGCCACAAAACGACTACCTACCTGCGCACCATCAGCGCCTAAGACCATGACGGCCAACATTGACCTTCCTGTCGCAATGCCACCTGCAGCGATCAAGGGAATACTTATCTTTTCCTTTACAGCAGGGATCAATGTCAAAGTTGTGGTTTCATCCCTTCCATTATGGCCACCTGCTTCAAATCCTTCTGCAACAATGGCATCAACACCGGCTTCTTGCGCTTTTAAGGCAAATTTTACACTACTCACCACATGCACAACGGTAATGCCGTTTTCTTTTAAATGAGCTGTCCAAGTTTTGGGATTTCCGGCTGAAGTAAAAACGATCTTAACCCCTAGCTCAATGATGATGTCCATTATTTTATCGATATCAGGATATAGCATAGGAACATTGACCCCAAAAGGTTTGTCCGTCGCTTGTTGACATTTTTGGATGTGTTCCCGAAGTACTTCAGGATACATTGACCCAGCGCCGATTAGCCCTAATCCACCAGCGTTGGAAACCGCAGATGCCAAACGCCAGCCACTGGCCCATATCATTCCCGCTTGGATAATGGGATATTTCATTCCGAAAAGTTCAGTGATTCTGTTTTGATTCATAGTCCCATATTGAAAACTAATTTAGCTCCTCCCTTTAGTTGAAGGGAGGTGGCACGATTTAAAATCGTGACGGAGGGTTTGAAAGTCAAACTCCCCTTTCTTCCTCTTACTCTGAACAAGTTCAGAGTAAGTTTGACCTCTCGACTTCGCTCGAGGGGACAGATTTAATTATGAAATAACCCCCGACCCTAACAATTCATCCCCTACATACCAAGCAACAAATTGACCTTCTGTAATAGCGGATTGTTTTTCTTTAAAATCTACATAGAGACCGCTATCAATTTTGTACAAGCTTGCTTTTTGTAAGTTTTGGCGGTAGCGAATTCTTGCCATAACCTCCATGGATTCATCGACCTTCAGGGCTAAATCCGTTCGTATCCAGTGTAATTCTTCATTGGAAACAAATAAAGTTCTTCGATATAATCCAGGGTGCGCTTTACCCTGACCCGTATAAATTACATTCCCAACCACATCGGTATCGATTACAAACAATGGCTCTTTTGTACCACCAACAGCCAACCCTTTTCGTTGTCCTTTTGTAAAATAATGCGCTCCTTGATGTTCCCCCACTACTTTACCGTCCTCAATGGCGTAATGCGGCTTTTCTGAAAAAAAGACCAACTCTTCTTCCCTATCCTTAAAAATGGGCAATTCCCGTTGATATTGTTCAATGTTGGAGGGCACTTCAACGATAACCCCTTTTTTGGGTTTGAGTTTTTGTTGTAGGAAATCGGGTAGACGTACCTTACCAATAAAACAAAGTCCTTGCGAATCTTTTTTGTCTGCAGTGATCAAATCATTTTCCGCTGCAATTTTGCGAACCTCAGGTTTTGTCAATTCCCCAATAGGAAAAAGCGTTTTTGACAATTGTTCTTGCGAGAGTTGACATAAGAAATAGGATTGATCCTTATTGCCATCAATACCGGATAAGAGTTGAAAGGTTTCATTACCATCTTTATTTACTAGGGTACCTTTTCTACAATAATGGCCTGTAGCCACATAATCAGCGCCTAATTGCAGTGCTATTTTTAGGAATACATCGAACTTTATTTCGCGATTGCAAAGTACATCCGGGTTTGGCGTTCTTCCTTTTTCATATTCATTGAACATATAGTCAACAATGCGCTCCTTATATTCCACACTTAAATCAACCGTCTGAAAGGGAATCCCCAATTTCTCGGCAACTATCAAGGCATCATTACTATCCTCTAACCACGGGCATTCTTCAGAAATGGTCACAGAATCATCGTGCCAATTCTTCATAAAAAGTCCAATCACATCATATCCCTGCTCCTTCAAGAGATAAGCCGCAACACTTGAATCAACGCCACCAGAAAGACCTATAACTACTTTTTCCATTGTTTTTTAAACAGTCCACAAAAATACAAAATTAGGCTTTGGAAATCTAAAATCCACTATGGCCTAAAATGTCATTTAAAATTATATTGTTAAACTTTTTATAATATACATTAAACAAAATGTAATTTGTTATATGTTTGTTTAACTATTTAAATATATGATTAAACATTTTTAATTATAACCTTAAAAATCGCTACTAATGAAAACAAAAAACAAAATTTTAAAAGTATTGAGTTTATTACTCCTAGTAACATTTGTAATCTCTTGCTCTGATGATGATGAACCAATACTAATGGAAGAGGAAACTGTTGATGAATCAAATATTGTAGAGGCTGCACAAGCCACCAATAGTCTTAGCAGTTTGGTTGCCGCATTGGCAAAAGCAGATGAAAGTGCATCGAATGATTTAATCGGTACACTTAGCGATGAAACTGGGACATTTACAGTATTGGCTCCAACAAATGATGCCTTCGCTGACCTTTTAGCCAGATTGGATGGCTTTGATTCCCTTGACGATTTTAATACGGAACAATTGCAGGATTTATTGGCTTCCATATTAACTTATCATGTTGTTGCAGGAGCCTCAGTAACATCAGGTGACCTTACAGAAGGACAGGTAATTACAACTGTTCAAGGTGAGACACTAACTGTAAGTTTAACTGGAGGTGCTTCTTTTACTGATGCTGCTGGAGAAGTAGCCGCGGTTACTACAGCCGATGTGGCTACTAATAATGGAACCGTACATTTAATAGATAAGGTGCTTTTACCACAAGCTGCTTTGGATGCCTTGAGCGATGTGCTTTTGGTTTCAATAACAGACTTAGCGATAGCAACACCAACTTTGAGCAATTTAGTAGCCGCCCTCGTTGCTGCTGATGGCGACTTACCGACTGTTTTGGCAGGTGAAGGACCATTCACGGTTTTCGCACCAACCGATGATGCTTTTGCCGCATTCTTGGCCGACAATAATTTTGCTAATCTAAGTGCAGTACCTGTTGATGTTCTAACGCAGGTATTATTGAATCATGTTGTAAGTGGTACGAATTTATCCACTGCCCTATCAACAGGTTATGTTTCCACTCTTTCAACAGCAGGGCCTGGAGACGCTAACCTAAGTATGCTTGTCGATACTGCAAACGGAGTCATCTTAAATGGTGTTTCCAATGTTACAGCAGCGGATAATAAAGCTATAAACGGGGTAGTACATATAGTGGATGCCGTTATAGGCTTACCAAACATAGTAGACCATGCAGTGGCAAATAGTGATTTAACAGAATTGGTTGGAGCCTTAACTTCTGGTGGGAATACTACATTCACCGATTTACTCTCGGATAGTGCTACAGACTTTACTGTTTTCGCTCCTGTGAATGCTGCCTTTTCTGCATTCGCCAACCCCAATGCGAACGACATTAATGCAGTTTTATCTAACCATGTAATTGCTGGCACCGCTGCTTTTGCTGCTGGGTTAACCAATTCATATGTAACAACGGCAGCCGTTAATGAAGATGGGGACAATTTAAGCATGTACATAAACATTGATGATGGAGTTTCTTTAAATGGAACAAGCAATGTTGCTGCAGCTGATATTGTAGCCACTAATGGAGTGATTCATGCTGTTGATGCAGTAATTGATCTTCCTACCGTTGTTACCTTTGCCACTGCAGACGCCACTTTTAGTCCGCTTGTTGCAGCATTAACCGAAGGTACACCCGCTACTGATTTTGTTTCAGTGCTTTCCGGAGATGGACCCTTCACAGTTTTTGCGCCGACAGATACTGCTTTTCAAGCATTATTGGATAGTAATATGGATTGGACCAGTGTTACCGATATAGATGAAGCATTGTTAACCTCAGTCCTAAACCATCATGTGGTTAGTGGAAATGTGCGCTCAGGAGATTTAACGGATGGTATAGCCCCTACTACCTTAGAAGGCGATACTATTACAATCAATCTTCCAGGTACTGGTGATAATATCACCGATATAACTGATGGAGCAGGTAATACGGGTATCGGAGTTGTTGTTGTAGACGTTCAAGCTAACAATGGTGTAATTCATGTAGTGAATCAGGTAATGATTCCAGACACTACGAATTAATATTTTCGATACAATTAGAATAAAAGATGATTAGTTAGTTTGTAATTATTGGTTGTTTAAAAACTCCCTTGTATAATAATTGAACAAGATTCAATTTATTACTTGGGAGTTTTTTCTAGTGTAAAATCAATATTCGTGTAAGAGCAAATCACCAAACAACACTACAACATATTTTAGCATACAAAAATGAACACTTGACAACTTTTTATTTTAAAACCAACTATTTAATCACATCTTTGACTTCCCAAATCTTACCAAACTAAACCTGATTATTGCTAAAAGCCCCGACTTAAAGTCAGGGCTTTTTGGTTTTTAGACCTATTGGCATTTATAATGCTTTTTATCCTTATTGTAACTGAGCAAAGTTTCACTTAAAATAAGCTTATCACTTTGCGAACTGTTACCGATAAATACTTTTACCTAGCGTTTTCCGGTTTTCTTCTGCTCTTCGGCCTGCTCCATCATCTGGCGCATTTTGCGTTGGAATTTATTCTCCTTTTTAGGCTTCTGTTTATTCTCCTGTATCTGCGCATGTATCTTGTCATCATCCAAAATGAACTTTTTGATCGCCAACATAATGAATATGGTAATCAAGTTAGATACAAAATAATACAAACTCAAGCCACTCGCATAGTTGTTAAAGAAGAACAACATCATAAATGGCATTAAGTACATCACGAACTTCATATTGGGCATTCCCGGTTGCTGCGGCATATTCTGGCCAGTGGTCATCATCATATAGAAGAAGATGGCTACCGAAGCCAATATGGGGAATAAACTTATATGGTCTCCGTAAAAGGGAATTGAAAACCCTTCTGGGAATTGATAGATCGTATCAAAGGATGAAAGGTCATTTGCCCATAAAAATGATTTTTGTCGTAAGGCAAATGATGTCGGGAAGAACATGAAAAGCGCATAGAATATCGGCATTTGTAAAAATGCAGGAACACATCCACTCATAGGGCTCACCCCAGCCTTATTATAAAGCTTCATGGTCTCCTGCTGCTTTTTCATGGCATTATCCTTGAATTTTTCGCCCAACTCAGTAATCTCAGGCTTTAAGACTTTCATCTTAGCTTGGGATAAATACGACTTATAGGTTACCGGTGACATTGCCAAACGCACTAAAATGGTCATAATAACAATAGCTATTCCATAGGGGAAGTATGTACTTAAGAAGGAATAAAAAGGGGTGAAAACATATCGGTTAATCCAACCAAAAATTCCCCATCCGAAAGGGATTGAATCTGCCAGGCCTAAATCTTCATACTCATCCAAAACATCAACATCGGTTGGACCGTAATACCAATGCATGTTCTTGGCAAGTTCGCCCCCGCTCATTTCCAATTCTATTTTAGAAGTATATGCCTTAGTAAAGCCAAAAGTCCTACTTTCCTCTTCCACTAAATTTTTAGAGGTTAGTTCTGCCTTTTTGAAGTTATCCTTTGTAGCCAAAATAGAGCTAAAGAAATGTTGTCTATATGACAACCATTTTATGTCCACTTCAGTCTCTTCATCATCGCTACCTTCGGAAAGTTTACTTATTTTACCTTCTTCATGATTATAGGTAAGTCGTGTATACCTGTTTTCATATGAAATACTTTTTGAATGGCGAATTCCCTTTAATTTCCATTCCAAATGAATGGGGTCAGTACTACTTATAACGCCATTCATCCCTTGGGAACGAATTGTGAAATCTACCAAATAATCATTGGGTTTCATTTCATATCTATATTCCATATACTTGTTCGGTGCCACTTTCGCTTTCATTGAAAGCACTTGATTATTTCCATCGTTGCTTAGCGATGGCTCAAAGAACAAATCCTTAGTGTTAAGCACCCTATTATCTGAAGTGGAGAAATTCAATCCAAAAGAGGCATTCCCATCTTTTACCAAATAAACGGGGATAGAATCGTAGGTAACAAAAGTCTTCATTTTAGCCTCAACG
>Ga0316189_10005299_pt1 | contig 12360 bp, 10 predicted proteins | sample LowCovwburrow_MG_FD_204930 | JGI IMG/M metagenome (GOLD analysis project Ga0316189, IMG submission 204930) | Coastal sediment microbial communities from Maine, United States - Lowes Cove worm burrow | ecosystem: Environmental > Aquatic > Marine > Coastal > Sediment | place: USA: Maine... | reverse complement strand
CAAGGCAAAAAGAACCATTGATCACAAAAAAGATTCGGGGAAGATTCTTATCAACACTGAAGATTATGCAATAGTATCAATCGAACAAACAGGAAAATTCAGTATTCCCTTTGTTGTAAAACCCATTTTGTTTGTCATAGGTCTTAAAATTGAAAACCCAACCTTCAATACGGTGATCAGTTATCAAAAATATAAAGATAAATGGTATCCTCAACTGTTTAGATGGGATGCTAAAATCAATCTAACGAAGCGGCATACATTTGATGCCAATGAAAATTCTGATATCAACATCGGACAGGTTTTCTTTATCAATGAGGTTGATTCTATCGCAAGTCCAATAGATGAATCTCATCGATTTGATGAAGAGGAAGATATGGCCGAACAGGTGTATAATGACCTCAATCTGGAATGGGGGCAATTGAACGTGATAAAGGATTAGCCCTTATTTATTGACTTTTTAACGCTTTGTTTAATACCTAAAATTCTAGCCAAATTATTGCATATAATTGGGTTAAAAAGGACATACTTTTTAGTATATTTGTCATCCCTTTAAAAAGGATAGACATCATTCACTAAAATAAGTAAGCACATTTAGGAATGATCATTTTGAATGTTGCTTCATACCTATGAAAAACAACTGAAATAAACAGATGAAAACAATAAACGATTTTAATTTCGAAAACAAAAAAGCTCTAATCAGGGTAGATTTTAACGTACCTCTTAATGAGGAATTACAAGTAACAGACGCTACAAGAATTGAAGCTGCGAAGCCTACTATTCTTAAAGTTTTAGAAGATGGTGGCAGTGCTGTATTGATGTCTCACTTAGGACGGCCAAAGGGAGTTGAAGAAAAATTTTCTTTGAAGAACATCGTTGATTCGGTAAGTGACATTATTGGGGTTCAGGTAAAATTCATCGACGACTGTGTTGGAGACAAAGTTGAAAAAGCCGTTGCAGAATTGCAAAATGGGGAAGTTTTATTACTGGAAAATTTAAGATTCTACGGAGAAGAAAAGGCAGGAGATAAAGAATTCGCCGAAAAACTGGCTAAGAATGGTGATATCTATGTAAACGATGCCTTTGGAACGGCTCACAGAGCACACGCTTCCACAGCAATTATTGCAGAATTCTTTCCTGATAGTAAATGTTTTGGTTTGCTGCTTGCACAAGAAATCGAAAGTCTTGAAAAGGTATTGGGATCAAGTGAAAGACCTGTAACCGCCATTTTGGGGGGATCAAAAGTTTCTTCAAAGATTACTGTTATTGAAAATATTCTTGATAAAATAGATCATTTGATCATCGGTGGGGGTATGAGTTTTACCTTTATCAAAGCCTTAGGGGGGCAGGTTGGAAATTCAATTTGCGAAGATGATAAACAAGACCTTGCCCTTAGTATATTAAAACAAGCTGAAGAGAAAGGTGTAAAAGTTCATTTGCCTGTTGATGTTATAGCGGCCGATGCTTTCAGTAATGATGCCAATACACAGGTCGTAGATATTTATCATATCCCTGATGGTTGGGAAGGTCTTGACGCCGGTCCTAAAACCAATGTTGGTTTTTCATTCGTGATCGCCCAATCAAAGACTATTCTTTGGAATGGTCCTGTAGGTGTATTTGAAATGAAAGCTTTTTCAAAGGGAACCATTGAATTGGGTAATGCCGTTGCGGATGCCACTGCAGATGGAGCATTCTCGCTTGTTGGAGGTGGTGACTCAGTTGCTGCGGTTAAACAATTTGGATTCGCCGATAAAGTGAGCTACGTATCAACCGGAGGTGGAGCCATGCTTGAGATGCTAGAGGGTAAATCGCTCCCTGGGATCGAAGCAATATTGAACTAATAAATACAATTTAAATTCATAAATTTAAGGGCCAAAAATCTAACTGAGATTTTGGCCCTTTTTTATTTTTAAACTTCTTTAATTTTATCATATTTAATCGTTTTATGAAATACACAAAGATTCCTCAGACTGATATAAAAGTTAGCAAAATCTGTCTTGGCACCATGACTTATGGGCAGCAAAACACTGAAGTGGAAGCACATGAACAATTGAATTATGCGATTGACAAAGGCATTAATTTTATTGACACGGCCGAAATGTATTCCATCCCCGGAAAAAAAGAAACTCAAGGGAGTACAGAACGATATATAGGAAGCTGGCTAAAAGATCAAAAAAGAGAAGCATTGGTGGTGGCGACCAAAATAACAGGACCCATGCCCTATTTCAATTTTATCAGGCCGAACTTGGGCTTTTCAAAGGAAGTTGTTCACGATGCCCTGAATCAAAGTCTAAAACGCCTTCAAACTGACTACGTAGATATCTATCAACTGCATTGGCCCGAAAGAAGCGTGAATTTCTTTGGGCAAAGAAACTACAAGCATAATCCGGATGAAAAATGGGAAGATAATTTTAAGGAAATCATTGAGACCCTTGATGGTTTGGTTCAAGAAGGTAAGATTCGGCATTACGGGGTTTCCAATGAAACTTCCTGGGGACTTATGAGACAAATTAGTGAAAGTAAAATTCACGGTTTGACCACCTGTAAGACGATCCAAAACCCCTATTCATTACTCAACAGAACCTTTGAAATCAATCTTGCCGAGGTGTCCCTGAGAGAAAAGGTGGGATTACTCGCCTATTCACCATTGGCATTTGGCGTGCTATCTGGTAAATACCTCAATGGGCAAATGCCAGAGAATTCCAGATTGAATCTTTTTCCTGCCTATTCGAGATATAGCAATCCTCAAGCGATGAAACTAACGGCAGCCTATGCTGAGCTGGCAGAGAAAAACAACCTTAGCCTTACTCAATTGAGCCTTGCTTTTGTAAATCAGCGCCCTTTTCTAACAAGTAATATTATAGGCGCTACCAATATGGATCAGCTAAAAGAGAATATTGGCAGCATTGAAGTCAATTTGTCTGAAGAGCTGCTCAGTGAAATTGACAGGATCCAGGATTTACAACCAAATCCGGCCCCCTAATAATGATATCATGAGAAAAGCCTTTTACATTTTACTGTTTTTATTGAGTCCGCCTTTTTTGCTGGCTCAAAAGAATTATGTTCCCTCCAAAGAAAATCTTGAAGCCCGTGAATGGTTTGAAGATGCCAAATTCGGTTTATTTATACACTGGGGTGTTTACAGTGTTTTGGGGGATGGCGAATGGGTCATGAACAATCAAAATATTTCAGTAGACAGTTACGAAAAACTTCCTGCTTTTTTTAATCCGGTTGACTACAACCCCGAAGAATGGGTTACAATGGCGAAGGAAGCCGGCATGAAATATATCACGATCACCAGCAGGCACCATGATGGGTTTTCTATGTTCGATTCGAAAGTCTCAGATTATAATATTGTCGAAAGGACCCCTTATAAAAAAGATGTATTGAAGGCATTGGCCGATGCCTGCAGAAAGGAAGACATCAAATTGTTTTTTTACTATTCCCTTCTCGATTGGCGAAGTGACGACTATTTCCCGAGGGGACGAACCGGAAATGGTATTGAAGGAAGGGCCGCAACCGGCGATTGGGATAAGTATATTGATTTTATGAAGGGTCAACTTACCGAGTTGCTCTCCAACTATGGAGATATTGCCGGAATCTGGTTCGACGGTCACTGGGATCAAAAGGAATGGGATGGAGAAAAATACGGAGCCTTAAAAGTTGATTGGCATTATGAAGACATCTACAAATTGATCCATAACTTACAACCTCAATGTCTTATTGGCAACAACCATCATCTGGCACCCATTGACGGGGAAGATTTTCAAATGTTCGAAAAAGACCTGCCCGGTAAAAACACTACGGGCTGGGGAACAAACTCATCAGATATTGGAGCCCTTCCTAAAGAGGTTTGTGAAACCATAAATGGTTCATGGGGATTCAATTTACAAGACAAAAAACATAAATCTGATAAGGAATTGATTCAATACCTGATCAATGCAGCAGGTTATGGAAGTAATTTATTGCTCAATGTTGGTCCTATGCCAAACGGAGAAATTCAACCAGAGCATATAGCCTCCCTTAAACAGATCGGCAAATGGTTAGAGAAATACGGAGTTACGATCTATGGTTCTCGACAAGGGCCAGTTGCTCCAAGCGCTTCTGTGGTCTCAACGCAAAAAGATGCTGTGGTATATCTGCATCTACTGGATGCGCAAAAGGATACCTACCTCATTCCTAAATTTAAAGGAAAGATCAAAAAAATGAGATTCTTTGACAATGATAAAAAAGTGCGGTATAAGGTTGATGAATTCGGGCTCACCTTTACAGTTCCCAAGGAGTATAGAAACGACATCGATACCATTATTCAATTGGAGCTCGAATAAAAGCCTAATTTGTTATAAGCGCAGTAGCCTCAATTTCAATTTTCATTTGTTCATTAGCAAGACCCGCCGAAATCATCGTTGCTGCCGGCCTGATCTCCCCAAAATATTTTTTTAACACGGGCCAGCATTTTTCAAATTGCGTACCGTCTGGGAGTATATAGGTCAATCGCACAATATCAGCCAAAGATGCATCCGCTTGTTTTAAGGCTTTTTCAATGTTTTTGATGCACTGTTCGGTCTGTTTACCAATATCTTCTGAAATGGTCATGGATTCATAATCGTATCCAGTGGTTCCAGAAACAAAAATCATGTTTCCAGCCACCACGGCTCTTGAATAGCCTACTTGCTCCTCAAAAGTAGATCCGGAACTAATCAGCTTTCTTTTCATTTTCTAATAGTATACTAATGATTAATATCCCAGTTTGGTCCTAACTCTTTTTAAAACAGCATCTGCAACCAAATGGGCCTTTTTTGCACCTTGCAAAAGAACTTTATCAACCTCTTCAAGGTGATTCATATAATAGTGATATTTTTCACGCTCAATTTTAAAGGTATCGATCAGCAATTCGTAAAAGGCTTGCTTAGCATGCCCGTAACCATAATTGCCCCCGGCATAATTTGCCCTCATTTCTTCTATTTGAGCCTCACTGGCTACTAATTTATACAAGGCAAACAAATTACAGGTATCAGGATCCTTAGGGTCCTCCATTGGCGTTGAATCTGTCTTGATCTTCATAATTTGCTTTCGCAATTGCTTGTCGGGCAAAAATATATCAATAATATTTCCTTTAGACTTGCTCATTTTTTCACCATCCGTTCCCGGAACATACATGGTGTTTTCCTGGATTTTAGCCTGAGGAGGAACAAGTGTATCCCCCATTTGATGGTTAAATCTGTTGGCAACATCCCTTGACATTTCAAGGTGTTGCAATTGATCCTTCCCAACCGGAACCACATCAGCATCATACAACAAAATGTCTGCAGCCATAAGCATAGGATATGAAAAAAGTCCAGAATTCACGTCTTCCAATCGGTCGGCCTTATCTTTAAAACTATGGGCCAGGGTAAGTCGCTGGTAAGGATAAAAACAACTCAAATACCAGGCAAGTTCAGTGACTTGTGGTACATCACTTTGTCTGTAAAAAACAGTTTTTTCCACATCCACTCCAAAAGCAAGCCAGGTCGCCGCCGTACTATATGTATTTTGAGCTAATTCATTGGCATCCTTTATCTGGGTCAATGAATGCAGATTTGCAATAAACAAAAAAGATTCTTCCTTAGATTCCTTCGACATCCTTATCGCCGGTTTGATGGCACCCAGTATATTCCCTAAATGAGGAGTTCCTGTACTTTGCACTCCTGTTAATATTCTTGACATGTAGTTTTCTTAAAAAAATTCAAAAGCAAAAATAAGGAAATATGGCACAATTCATAGGGATACAGCCAGAACTTCTCAATGAGGTTTTCAGGTTAAAAAACTTGCCAAATCTCCGATCATTTTTTGATCAATCTGCCAACATAAAGAATGAGTACTGCACCTGCTACCGCGGTGACCAATGATCCGAGCGTACCTCCATCGGAGCTGATCCCCAGAAAGCTAAAGAGCCAGCCTCCAACAACGCCACCAATAATACCCAGAACGATATTCATAACCAGGCCAAAGCCTCCGCCTTTCATAATCTTTCCGGCTAGCCAACCTGCAATTGCACCAATAATAATGAAATAGATAAAGCTCATACTAAAAAGTTTAATCAGTTAATAATGAATAAATTTAAAGAAAAAAATAAGGATAACTCCATTTAAAAAAATATTAAATCCTCGAATTGGCGAATTTTAGTAATTTTGAATACTATGAAAAATAAAACAACTTTCTACGATTCCAAAGAAGAAACTATAAATATCATTACCCATGGCATAGGTTTTTTACTAAGCATTGCAGCTCTGGTTATTCTCGTTGTAGCAGCTTCAAAATACGGCAATGCCAGGCATATCATAAGTTTTGCCATTTTTGGTGCCAGCCTAATCGTTTTATATGCGGCCTCAACACTCTATCATTATGCAAAAAATCCTGAATTAAGGCATAAGTTGAATATACTTGATCACTCGGCGATTTATGTTTTAATTGCAGGTACCTATACCCCCTTTACCCTTGTTGTTCTAAAAGGCTGGGTGGGATGGACAATTTTCGGTATCTCCTGGGGCCTGGCCCTTATCGGGATTATTTTTAAGGTATTTTATTTTGGGAAGTACGATAAAATTTCAACCATTGCCTATGTATTAATGGGCTGGGTTATCATATTGGCCATTAAGCCATTGATAGATAATTTTTCAACAAATGGCCTGCTCTGGCTTTTGGCCGGAGGTCTGGCCTATAGCATCGGGGCGGTTTTATACAGCATAAAAAGTATTAGATTCAATCATGCCATTTTCCATGTTTTCGTACTTCTTGGAAGCTTTTGCCATTTTATGGCTGTCTTTTTGTACGTGCTGCCTCAGCGATAAACTACTTTTCTTCCTTTTGATGTAAAAATCTTGTCAATTGCATAGAGAGATCAAGCAGGATGATCTTAGCATTGCCATTTCTTTCAATGTGGTAGATGGCATCTTCAATAGCCAGATTGATATCTTCAATATTAGCCCCATGAACGAAGGGCGCAAATTTTTGCAAATCAAAATTGTTTTCATGAGACTCGAAGAAAACCAGTGAACTCGCATTGTAATTTGTAAGTAAGGCCTGTCTGAAAAAATGAGAGCAATATTTTAAAAATCGTTTTTGTGTTTCTCTCCCCGTTTTCGCAATCTCTTCACTCCATGTAATAAGATCCTGAACAACACTGGCGTTTCCTTTAGCCCTAAACGCCGCCCTAACCCAGGTAATAAACCATTTTTCAAAGGCAAGTTCATTATCATCATGTTGTAAAAGGTGCAAGGCCTTGTTCCAGTTACCATTGCTCTGCTGCGCAATTTTTATGGCCTGATTTTCTTCAACTTGATACTTCTTGACAAGGGTATCAATGATGTTATACTCCGTAAGAGGCTGAAAATGCAGTACCTGGCATCTTGATAATATGGTTTTAATGATCCGCTCTTCATTTTCAGCAATCAATATAAACAGGGTTCGCTCAGGGGGCTCTTCGATGAGTTTTAATAATTTATTTGAAGCAGAGGTATTCATTTTATCAGCCATCCAGATGATCATCACTTTATACCCCCCTTCATATGGCTTAAGAATCAATTTCTTAACGATCTCCTCGGCCTCATCAACGCCAATTTGACCCTGTTTGTTCTCAATACCAAGTAACTGATACCAGTTAAACAAGCTTCCATAAGGAGTCTCTTGAACAAACTGCCTCCATTCTTGCATAAAGGCATTACTCGTTGGATGCTTCTTAACCTTGTCATTGGTCGTAACAGGAAAGGCAAAATGAAGATCGGGATGACCCAGTTTTTCAAATTTCAAATTACAGGATACATTGCCATTGTCATTTTCTCCTTTTGTATTCTTACAAAGAATGTACTGGGCGTAGGCTATGGCCATGGAAAGCACACCACTTCCGGTAGGCGCAATAAATAATTGTGCATGAGGAATTCTGGAATTCTCAACAGTTTTTACCAAGTGATGCTTGATATGTTCTTGCCCGATGATGTCTGAAAATAGCATCCGATTTAATCTTAATGTACAAAGAAAACAAAAAGTTAGGATTTACACCGACAAAGCAGCACTAATTTCAAAGTCAATGATTGTGCGAAAAAACCTATTTTTGCAAAAAAATAACCAGATCAGATTCGCATCAGTGATCCGTATGGTTAAGATTTATGAATCGAAAATAGCTTATGGTCATTATTACCTTACAGAGAAAAAAATGCATCGGTTGCAACTATTGCGTTGAGCTGGCTCCGAAGCAATTTCAGATGTCGAAAAAAGACGGAAAATCTGTATTGTTGCATTCCAATGATAAAAAGGGCTTTTTCACCATTAAATCGCCCGATATGTCGATTCTTGAAAACGCGACCAAGGCCAAAGAGGCATGTCCGGTGAATATTATTAGTGTAAAGGAAAAATAAATCCCTGTCTGATTAATCATCACTGATGTTTTTAGTTTGCCATTATTGAGTATATTTACCTAAATTTTTTCGAACCCATATTGAGAATTTGCCTGTTGAAAGTTTGCGTGAAGTAAACGAAAGGACGAGATTGAAATAATTATAAATCAGGCAAATACTGATCTCAATTCAAAATATAAACATATTATGAGCTGTACTTCGTGCTCATCCTCTATAGATGGATTGCCCCTGGGATGCAAAAACAATGGTGCCTGCGCCTCGGGAAGCTGCGATAAAATGAATGTTTTTGACTGGCTGGCCAATATGACTTTGCCTAACGGTCAAAAACCTTTTGACATTGCTGAAATCAGGTTTAAAAACGGTCGAAAGGGCTTTTACAGAAACACAAAAGAACTTCAGTTATGTATCGGCGATGTGGTGGCAGTTGAAACCTCTCCCGGACATGATATTGGTGTGGTTTCCCTCACAGGAGAGCTCGTTAGGGTTCAAATGCGTAAGAAAAAAGTTTCGTCCGATAACGAGGATATCAAACAGATTTACAGAAAAGCCTCTAACAAAGACATAGAGATCTGGACGACGGCTCGAAATAAAGAAAAAGAAGTTCAGAAAAAATCAAGGCTTATTATTAGTAGGTTAGGTTTAAAAATGAAACTGTCGGATGTTGAATTTCAAGGTGATGGTAACAAAGCTACTTTTTATTATACCGCAGATGACAGGGTTGACTTCAGACAGTTGATCAGAGAACTTGCCGGTACCTTTAGTCTTCGTGTTGAAATGAAGCAGGTCGGATTAAGGCAGGAAGCTTCTCGTCTGGGAGGAATTGGCTCATGTGGAAGAGAACTTTGTTGTTCTACCTGGCTAACCGACTTTAGATCTGTGAGTACTTCGGCTGCCCGTTACCAGCAATTATCACTGAATCCGCAAAAACTGGCCGGTCAATGCGGTAAACTAAAATGCTGTCTTAATTATGAGCTTGATTCATATATGGACGCATTAAAGTCGTTTCCAAAACCAAACATCTGGTTACAAACTGAAAAAGGACCTGCCATTTTTCAAAAAATGGATATTTTTCAAGGATGGATGTGGTATGCCTATAAGGAAAATCCTGTTACCTGGCATAAGCTCACAGTAGAGCAAACCAATCAGATTATCAAACTAAATAAAGAAAATACCAAAGTAAGCAGTTTGGAGGAATATTCCCTGGAACTTGAATTTGAGGTTACCGAAGCATCAAACTTCACAGATGTTGTAGGTCAAGACAGTCTTACAAGATTTGACAAGCCAAAATTCAAAAAGAAACGGAATAGAAAGAATAACCGGAATTTTAGAAATAACAAAAAGAATCTTCAAAAAAAGAACAAGTAAGAATGAACTTTCACAGGATGAAGAAAAGTATGATCTTCGGAAGAATATTTTTAGCTTTTATCGTTATAACTTATATGACGTCTTGCAACAGCGATACTATTTATAACCAATACGTACCGATTGAAAACAGTCAATGGCATAAGGATTCGATTATTAATTTTAAGATCAATTCGATTGATACGATTTCAAAAAATAATCTTTATGTTACGCTTCGAAACAACAAGGATTATGAATTCAGTAACCTGTTTTTGATTGTTGGAATTAGGTTTCCTAACAACTATCAGGTTGTCGATACTTTGGAATACGAAATGACGAGCTCAGAGGGCCGGTTTCTCGGAACGGGAATAACAGATATAAAGGAAAATAAATTGGAATATAAAACCAATGTGACCTTTACATTAATAGGAGAATATGATGTTTCGGTGCAGCAAGCCATGAGGAAAACAAGAGATATTGAAGGGCTTAAGACGCTGAACGGCATCACTGATGTTGGATTACAAATTGAAAAACTAAACTAATGGCTCAGAAAAGTCAAAAGTCAGGTGTAAGTGGATACACCAAATGGATTTGGAAATTATTCCTTGGAGGATTGATATTTTTGTTTTTCCTCTTTTTACTCGCTGCGCTAGACGTATTCGGAAAACTTCCCACTTTTGAAGAATTGGAAAATCCGGAGAATAATCTTGCCACTGAAGTAATTTCTATCGATGGGGAAACCTTGGGGAAATACTATAGAGAGAATAGAACACCCGTTAAATTTGGTGAGTTACCTGAAAACCTTATTCATGCCCTGATCGCTACAGAAGATGAGCGATTTTACGAACATTCAGGAATTGATTTTCAAGGTACTGCAAGAGCAGCAGCTAAATTTGGAAAAGATGGAGGGGCCAGTACCATTACCCAACAACTGGCAAAAATGTTGTTTACAAAAAAAGCTTCTGGCAACATCGCTAAAAGGTTGATCCAAAAAGTTAAAGAATGGGTGATTGCCATCAGGCTGGAGAAACAATATACCAAGAACGAGATCATCACCATGTATTTTAACAAGTACGACTTTGGGCATGCTGCCGTTGGTATTAGATCAGCGAGCAGGATTTATTTTGGAAGAGAGCCCAATGAGTTAAGCATGGAACAATCTGCTATGTTAGTGGGAATGCTTAAAAATTCCTCGCTCTACAATCCTATGAGGCGACCAGACATGGTAAAGCAGAGGAGAAATGTAGTGCTGGGTCAAATGCTCAGAAATGAATTCATTAACGATAAGGAAAAAGACTCCTTACAACAGCTGCCTCTTGAACTTGATATTAATCTGGAGGGCCATAGTGATGGAACGGCTACTTATTTCAGAGAGTATGTTCGTGAATTTATGAGAAGCTGGATGGAGGAACATCCAAAACCCAATGGAGAAAGCTATAATATTTACCGTGACGGCCTTAAAATTTATGTCACGCTCGATTCAAGATTACAAAAGAATGCTGAAGAAGCAATGGCTGAGCATTTGACGAATTTGCAACGCATTTTCTTCAAGCAACAAAAAAACAATAAAACAGCACCATTTTACGACCTCGAAAAGGAACAGATCGAAAGTACGATGCTATCGGCCATGAAAAGAAGTGAGCGATGGAGAAAAATGAAAAAGAATGATATTCCCGAAAAAGACATCAAAGCATCCTTTTTTGTTGAAACTCCCATGAAGGTATTTTCATGGAAAGGTGACATCGATACGGTGCTTACGCCTTATGATTCTATCAGGTACGATAAATCAATACTTCAATCGGGAGTATTGTCGACCGATCCAACCACGGGCCACGTAAAAGCCTGGGTAGGTGGAATTGATTATAAACACTTTCAGTATGATCACGTAAAACAAGGGAAAAGACAGGTAGGCTCAACGTTTAAACCTTTTGTTTATGCCACCGCCATCAATCAGTTAGGACTTTCTCCCTGTGATGAATTTCCAAATACGCCTTATACCATCCCTGCAGGTAAATACTATCTTGATGAAGACTGGACACCAAGAAATTCGGGAGATGAATACGGTGGTTTAAGGACCTTAAAAAATGCCCTGGCAAATTCGATCAATGTGATCTCTGCCAATCTGATCGACCAAACTACACCTCAGAACGTTGTTAAAATGGCTAAAAATCTTGGGGTAGAAACCGATATTCCTGCGGTACCTTCTGTGGCTTTGGGCACGGTTGACCTAAGCCTGTACGAAATGATTGGGGCCTTGAATACTTTTGCCAACAAAGGGATGTACGTAAAACCCATGATGATCTTAAGGATCGAAGACAAAAACGGCACTATCCTGGAAGAATTTACACCAGAAACCCGCGAAGTTCTGAGCGAAAGCATCGCATATACCACGATTAATTTAATGGAAGGGGTTACTCGATATGGCTCAGGGGTTCGTCTGAGAACTTCAGGTGGAAAATATCCCGACAATGTTGCAACAGGCTATCCCTATCAATTTGATAATCCAATTGCAGGTAAAACAGGAACCACTCAAAATCAATCAGATGGTTGGTTTATCGGGTTGGTACCAAATTTATCAACAGGAGTATGGGTAGGAGCCGAAGACCGCTCTGTTCATTTTGTAGACTTA
>Ga0316189_10005298_pt1 | contig 12360 bp, 10 predicted proteins | sample LowCovwburrow_MG_FD_204930 | JGI IMG/M metagenome (GOLD analysis project Ga0316189, IMG submission 204930) | Coastal sediment microbial communities from Maine, United States - Lowes Cove worm burrow | ecosystem: Environmental > Aquatic > Marine > Coastal > Sediment | place: USA: Maine... | reverse complement strand
AATATGTAGTTGGAGCCATCATGCCACAAACATCAAATTCTAATCGACGTGTTATCCTTGCAGAGCGTCCCCAAGGTTTACCGGACAAAAACACGCTTCAACTGGAAGAGGTTGATATTCCTCAGGCTGGGGCAGGTGAGATGTTGTTGCGGACGGTTTATCTCTCGCTTGATCCTTATATGCGCGGCCGGATGAATGATGCTAAATCTTATGCTGAACCGGTAAAAATCGGTGAAGTGATGACAGGTCAGGTTGTTGCTCAGGTGGTGTCTTCAAACCTTGATGGCTATGAGCCTGACGATTATGTCTTATCTGGCAATGGTTGGCAGGATTATGCTGTCTCTGATGGTGCTGAGATCATGAACCTTGGCAAAGATCCGCAAAACCCATCATGGTCGCTTGGTATTATGGGGATGCCGGGGTACACGGCTTATGCCGGCTTATTAAAAATTGGCGAACCGAAACCTGGAGAGACTGTGGTTGTTGCCGCAGCTTCCGGTCCCGTTGGCGCGACTGTTGGACAAATCGCAAAGATCAAAGGCTGCCGTGTGGTGGGCATAGCAGGGGGCGCTGACAAATGTGCCCATGTGGTCAACAACCTGGGTTTTGATGCCTGCATTGATCACAAGGCTGACGACTTTGGCGAACAACTGGCAGCTGCCTGTTCTGATGGTATCGATGTCTATTTTGAAAATGTGGGCGGCAAAGTGCTCTATGCTGTTCTGCCATTATTGAACGCTTATGCTCGCATGCCCGTGTGCGGCGTGGTTTCCTGGTATAATCTTACTGGCCTGCCCGAAGGCCCGGATTTTGGCCCCGCAATTATGGGGACCATTCTGCGCATGAAGGTGAAGGTGCAAGGATTTATTATTTTCGATAGCTTCGCGAAAAGTACCTACAAAGATTTCGTGCGCGATATGTCGGGATGGCTGTCTGAAGGCAAAGTTCAGTATAAGGAACAAATGGTCGAGGGTCTGGAAAATGCACCAGCAGCGCTTAATGACCTTCTTCTTGGTAAGAGCTTTGGCAAGATGGTTGTGAAGGTGGGGTAGATAAAGACATTTGTGTGTACCACTTTCATGTTGAGTTGACATGTAGAGGAATTTTAGGCCTACAACGGTTTGCCATATGAGCGTACCAAACGACCTATTTTTATAGTAATTTGGATGTCGGATTTACCGCCGTTTCCGGATGAAAATGAACGGATTCAAGTGGGTGCTCTTGACCCTTAACCGCCGTTAGATATTCAACTTCTCACATTTCTCTTGAACTGATCGGCAATCCTTACGCATTTCCCGGCGAGTATTGCCGTTGGGTCCAACTCAGCCGGGCGCAAATTATCTTTGATACCTGGGGCGATCAAGGGCAATTCTGTACAGCCAAGTATAATAACCTCAGCCCCCTTCTCTTCAAGATGTTCATAAGCGGTGAGAAGCTGTTCTTTGCACAGGCCCGATGAATACCCTGCCTTTACGCCGTTCTCACCGTAGATCGAAGCCATGACTAGGGTTTGGATATCATTATCTGGCACAACGACACAAAGCCCGGCCCGTTCAGCGGCGGTTTGATACAGGTTGCTTTTCACCGTTCCCGTTGTCGCTAAGAGACCGATCTTTCGGACATTGGGGAACTGTTGTTGGATATGATCAACTGTCTCGGTCAGCATATTTATAATCGGGATATTCAAATGGCGCTGAATGCGATCTACATATGTATGTGCGGTGTTGCAGGGAATGGCCACAATGTTTGCACCGCCTTGCTCCAGCTTCTTGGCACATGAATACAGGGCTAAAGTGGGGTCATCTCCCTCACCCAAAATATTCTCCGTCCGGTCGGGGATTTGTGGGTTTTGCTCTACCAGCATTTTGATATGGTCCTGGTCGCGGGTGGCGCTGGTTTTGGAGATGATTTTAGACATGAAATCCGTTGTAGCAGCGGGCCCCACCCCACCAACCACACCTATCTTAAAAGGCGGTTTCTTTTGTTGTGCGGCAAAGGAAACTGCGAAATCGGCATAAATCTGATTACTGTTTAGAATGTGAACTGGAATTTCACTCGCGATGCGTTCCATAGTTGCCGGGATATCGGTGAACCCTGGCAATATCAGGTCGCAGTCTTTTGCTACCATGTCCAGGCAAACAGTTTTGATTTTCTCTTCGATATTACTTTGTGATCCACCAGATTTAATCCCGCCCGCCCCGTAAACCGCATCCATCAACAGATGTTGTTTTTCCTCACCAGGATAGACAACATGAAAGTTTTCACCGAGGGACTTTTCAAAATATCCGGAATTGCGGACATAAGTTGACGTCAGAATTCCTATACGCCCCTCCCAGGTATTTGCCGTTAGATGCGCTTTTATCGCATCCATAATACCCAAAACCTGAACGCTGACTTCTGGCGTTATTTCATGCAAAAAGATCTGGGCAACAAAACACGGTAATAGAGCTATATTTCGCCCTTGGGCCTCCATATATCTGAGCATATTGTAAACGTAAAATTTCCGATGCGTGGGATCATAGTCGGGATCAGCCGGTGTTATGTCCTCGAAAAACGGATGCTGGACAAACTCGATGTCAAGATGCTCACTGTCTGATTGAGCCGGCGTTGACTTTACAACCCGGTGCAAAATATCTGTTCCCGCAACAGCGCCCAACCCTCCTATAACGGCATAGAGTTGTTTGTCTGAAGACCGTTGTGTTGAAATCCGCGCGGTATTCATATCATTATCCTGGTAAAATTGACGTAATTTATAACGTGGTTTCAATCACGTGATCTTCCAGTTCAGTCTTTATTGTCAACTATGCATGAAGCACGCAGCGGCTATGTAATCCTAAAACGAAAAAACGGGTCGCCTGGACGCCCCGTTTGCTTTGTGTAAATAGGTATTTTTTCTAGGCGTCGCGCATCCCGGGAACCTCCAGGACATGTGGTGTCGAATAGACGTCCATGTCCAGCTGATCCTCCGATTTTGCAATCAGGACGGTGCAGGCACAGTCGCCGGTAACATTCAACGACGTCCGCGCCATATCCAGGATCCGGTCAATCCCGGCAATCAATGCCACGCCTTCCAGAGGAAGTCCAACCGAGGTGAGCACCAATGACAACATTACAAGACCGGCACCTGGCACGCCCGCAGTACCGATGGACGCCAGGGTCGAGGTCAGAATGATGGTGATGTATTCAGACATCCCCAGTTCCACCCCAAAGGCCTGAGCCACAAACAGGGCGGCCACACCCTGATACATGGCCGTTCCATCCATGTTGATTGTCGCTCCCAGGGGCAGCGTAAAGCTGGATACGGATCGGGACACGCCCAGATTCTTTTGTACAGCTGTCATGGTGACCGGCAGGGTGCCGGAACTGGAGGTGCTTGTGAATGCAACGATCTGGGGTTCGATGATGCCTTGGAAAAACCTGATTGGGTTTAATCTGGCAGCAACTGAAACCAGCCCGGCGTAAACCAGAACCGCGTGGATGATACAGCCAAGATAAACTGCAAAAATGATTGTTCCAAGCGGCAGCAACAAGCTGAGACCGTAAGTTCCTGCAACCCAGGTCATCAGGGCAAAGACCCCGTAAGGCGCAAAGGAAATGACAATTTCGGTCAGCTTCAAGATCACGGTGTTGAGTGATTCAAAGAAATCCCGGATGGGCTTTCCGGCATCGCCTGCCAGATTGATAGCAATACCAAAACAGATCGCAAAAAAGATCACCTGTAAGACCTTACCATCGGCCGCTGCTGCAATCGGATTTTTAGGGATGATGCTAACCAGTGTATCAATAAAGGCCGGGGCTGTTTTAGGCTCCATGGGCGCGGTTGCAACCATATCGATCCCGGCACCAGGTTGAAGCAGCGTTCCCAGCAACAGACCAATGGTGATGGCAACGGCAGTCGTGCACAGATAGAACAGGATTGTTTTCAGTCCAATACGCCCCATGCGGCTCATATCCGTCATTGACGTCATGCCACAAACCAAAGAGACAAAGATCAGTGGCACGATCAGCATTTTGATGGCTGAAATGAACATTACACCGATATATTTGATCATTTTGGCGATATCAGCATTACCTGTTGAATTAAGAATGATACCAACAACAATACCCAGCACCAAAGCGATGGCGATTTGTTTCCATAAAAGGAGCCCGAACCAAAATCCAAAGGCCCCTCCCTTTCTCTCAGTTGAACCTGTCATGTTTTTCCCTTTCTATTCTAGGTCATAGCCCCGGATGAATGCCGAACAAATTCTGTCCGTTTGTTTTATGCGCCTTAATGAATGCAATTGATCTCACCGAAAATCTAATGCCAAAATAGCAATTGCCATGCAAATTTTGCATGGGACTAAAGTATTTTGGCACGCTACTGTATCGCAGCACTGGAGGATGAAATGGACCTAGATTGGATAGAAGATTTTCTCGCACTGAATTCAGTGGGCGTTTTTGCGCGAGCGGCAGAAGCGCGTAATATTAGCCAGCCCGCTTTTACCAGAAGGATCAAAAATCTGGAGCATTGGGCAGGAACCCCGCTTTTTGACCGGGGCGTTCATCCAGTTGTCTTGACTCCGGCAGGTGAAAGCTTCAAGCCCACGGCCTATGAAATGATCAAAATGCTCAAAACCGCGCGGAGTGAAGCCAAAGGCCTGGCAGTCAAATCGGGTCAGGTTCTGGAATTTGCCGCCCTCCACACGTTAGCGATTTCTTTCTTTCCCAAATGGATATGGCACCTTGAAAAATCCCTAGGACCGATAAATGCCAAAGTGAACGCTGAAAATTTTTCCGGATGTGTGGAGTCCGTTTTATCCGGCTCAAGCGACCTGATGCTAGGCTATCACCACCCTTCGGTCCCTTCCGCAATCGATGAACAGCGCTACCCGTCTCTGAAAATTGCTGAAGAAATGCTCATCGCCGTTTCGGCTGCCAATCATGATGGTCAACCTGAATTCCAACTCCTAGAGGACACCAGGTTTCCACTACTGTCCTACACGCCAGACAGTTTTTTGGGACATATGACGGGCCTTTTACTCGAGAGGTCAAACCTGACGCAATATGCCGATTTTCGCTATGAAAACTCCATGTCAGAAGCGCTTAAGTCTGCGTGCCTGCAAGGCTTTGGCATCGCCTGGCTACCTACTTCTTCTATCCTGGATGAACTGGCATCGGGTCAATTGATACGGGTTAGCTCTGACAATCAGCAGGCAAAACTCGCCATAAGGTTACATCGGTCAATCGAACGAAGCCGAAGCGAGCTTGAGCGTTTTTGGTCCTTTGTGTCCAGTGACAACGTTGCGCGGCCTGTTGTTTGATCTACCACCACATAATTGGCGATCTGCAATACCAAGAGCACGAAACGCTGCCTGATAAGATGGCATTTTATCTGTCGTGATATTCCTGGGTGAACCATGCATTCACATTGTTTTCATCCAAGACCAGGAAGAAGCGTACTATCTCTGGAGGGCCGTTGACCATGGGAGTAAAGCGCTTGAACCATTCGTTACAAAAAAGCGAAATCGCAAGGCAGAGTTGACGTTTTTACGCAAAAATAATAAAATGATACGGTCATTCAGTTTTTACCGATTAGCATATCCTCAACAAGCCTTTGTATCCGCAGGGCCTCTTTAGGAGTGGCTAGACGGTTTGGGTGCCCGGCGATGCACAAGAGAAAATCATCAAGCTGGCCTTTCAAAGCTGCAGCACGCGGGTCTGCTGGTTCCGATCCAACGGATAAGAATTCACCTCCATCAGAAGACGTTTCGCGATAGAATTCACTTACGCGGCGACTGATCTTGGTTCCTTTGACCGTCAATTCCTGGCGATCCGGCTGAGCACCGCCCACGCTGGCCATCACAGTTACCGGACAACCATTGGCTGCTTCAAGTCGAGCAAGCATATGGGTTTCACAAAGCGCAGTGTCTTCTGGGTATGAAGGACGAGACCAGACAAGGTGAAGCGGTCCCAGAATACGTTCGGAAAAAAACAGAAAATGCGAAACAACCTCTCGGGTCATGCCGCCTTCGGCGCGAAACCGAAGCCAGTCTGCTGCCTTTTGCCATTCCCGCGGCCAATTGGCATAGGTCACCACAATATCAATGCCCACGACATCACCCAGATCTCCTGCCTGTGCGGCTGAAGATACTTCAGTTAACGCAATACCGGCAGCCTGTGTAAAATTAACCGCTGCAGGAACATCAAATTGGGTCAGCTGTTTAACCAGGTCGGCGCTTTCGGCAACGTTGATTCCCAGAGGTTTTTCCAGAAAGACCGCTTTACCGGCTGCGGCTGCTGCCAGAGAATATGCTTTGCGAGGAACAGGTGGACATGCAAGATAAACCAAATCTGCGTTTGCAATCGCCGCCTCGGCGTTTTCAGCAATAGTCGCACCGGGTGCCTGGGCAAGTGCAAGAGAGCAAGCGTCAGGATCGGGATCCCACAGAATGTCGGGCTCATAACCCTCGTGCTGACGCATATGTTCGAGCATTCGTCGTCCCATAATTCCAAGCCCGATAATAGCTGTTTTGATCGCCATATTTACCCCCTCTTATTTCCCCAAATTACAATTGTACGTACTACCAGCGCCTTTTGCGTTGAATTGAATTCATTTTCTCGGTCGAACGGGCTTGCTAAGCAAGCCCTGCCTCGCCCAAGCAAATAAATCCATAAATCCATAAATCCATAAATCCATAAATCCATAAATCCTTTTATACGCAAAACGCTCTAGATAGTGGCTTAAACGTCAAAACCCGTATGCCCCGCCATCCTTGCGGGGATCAGAGCCACCAGCATATCCTCCCCCGTCAAGGCAGTGGATCAACTGGGCGCCACCAAAGCCGAACGCCAGATCGGGTTCCTCAATCAAAATTTCGTGCCCCATGGCCGCAAGCCTTTCCAGCACTGCAGGGTCCATGGCTGCTTCGCAAGACACTCCCAAGCCCTCAGTAACACGCCAGCGCGGAGCATCGGCGGCGGTTTGTACATCCTGTCCCCAAAGCTGGGTCCGCAACACCATCTGTACATGGCCTTGGGCCTGCATCATTCCCCCCATGACACCAAATGCCATGCGAGGTTGATCATTTGCCATCAGGAAACCTGGAATAATAGTGTGAAAGGGGCGCTTGCGGGGGGCCACAATGTTTGGATGACCCGGTTCCAAAGAAAAACTACATCCACGATTCTGCAGATGAATACCAGTTCCGGGGATGACAACCCCTGAGCCAAATCCAGCAAAGTTGGATTGAATAAATGATATCATCATTCCGCTGCTGTCTGCTGCCGACAGGCAGACGGTGCCTCCCCGGCGAGGCGCGCCGCTTTTGAAATCTTGAGCTTTTTTTGGGTCAATGAGTTTTGCTCGTGCGGCGAGATAGGAGGGCTCAAGCAGATCTTTTGCTGATATACTCTCCATACAAGCCGGATCGGCCACATAGGCAGCAGAATCCCTAAAAGCCAGTTTCATGGCCTCAAACATCAAATGCAGGGCTTCGGGTTCTTCTGGCCCAAAGTCCCGGATTGGCGTGTGCGCTAGCATACCCAATGCCATGCAAGCGGCTATTCCCTGGCCGTTTGGTGGTATTTCATGGAGTTCCACATCATCGAATTTCTGCGAAACCGTTCCACACCAATCCGGTTCGTTGGCGGCCAGATCATCGAGACTGAGTGCGGCATCGTGTTGCTTTGCATTTGCGGTGATTTTCTCGGCCAAAGCACCGCGATAGAAGGATTCGCCTTTGGTTTCGGCTATCTCTTGCAGGGTGGCTGCACCATTGAGATTGATGAATTTCTCTCCTGCAACAGGAGCACGGCCGTTCGGCATGAAATGCTCGGCAAAACCGGGCTGAATTTTTAGCAAATCAGAGCCAATGCCCCAGTATTTGCCAATGATTGGTGAAACATAAAAGCCATTTTGCGCATATTCGATTGCCGGTTCAAAAAGAGATTCAAATGGTAGTTTGCCAAAGCGTTTGGAAAGTTCAACCCACCCGCTAACAGCTCCGGGAACTGTTACCGTCTCCCAACCCCGCTCGGGTATGCCGCCCGATTTTTCAAACCGCTCTGGTGTCCAGCCAGCCGGTGATCGGCCTGATGCGTTAAGCCCATGCAGTTCTTTACCATCCCACAAGATAGCAAAGGCATCTGATCCTATTCCATTGCCCGTAGGTTCAACCATGGTGAGTGTGATCGCTGACGCCAGTACAGCGTCAACAGCATTGCCACCTTTGGCAAGCATGGCCAGTCCTGCTTGTCCGGCCAGCGGGTGAGATGTAGCCACCATGTTGTTTGCCAAGACCGCAGAGCGTTGCGACGGATAGGGCGTCGGCGAAGGAAAATGCATGGCTTGGGTTCCTGTTATTGGAATGAGATGAGCAGGTAATACTCTTTAAACGAGATCTGTTAGACCCTATTGGTTATGTATGCAAACTGAAGCATATTATTAATAGAGCCCTTCTGGTTCATTTTGAACCGGAAGGGCCAGTCTAAGTAATTGACATTGTGGCGTTTCAGGTTGTGTTTGCGATTCAAACAAAACATGAACACTCTAGCCGCGCTGGATAGACTAATACTCGTCAATGGAATTGTAATGATTAAAATGAGGCTGTAATGACTAAAAATCTAAGTGAAGGCGACAATCACAGCGATATCTGGACTGACCGGCAGCTACCAAAGGGTGACGAAATATTTATCGATCATCTAGCTCATTTTGTCCCGGACATGGCTGTAGCAGAAAAAGCTATGTCTGATCTAGGGTTTGTTCTATCTCCGTTTACACCGCAAACGAACGCAGCAGGACCAAACAAGCCACCGATTATGGTCGGCCTGGCTAATCGTTGCGCTCTGCTTGAACGTGGCTACATCGAAATCCTCACACCATATGGAAAAGCAGAGACCCCGCTGGCAGAACAATTGATCGCAGCACTTAAACGTTACGTCGGCATTCATCTTTTGGCTTTTTCGTGTGCAGATACACAAGCACAAACGGCACGGTTGGCAGATGAAGGGTTCGAGCCGCAACCTCCTGTCTCCCTCCAGCGAGAAACTGATACTGAAACCGGTAGGCGATTGCTGCGTTTTTCCGTTTTGAGAATCAAACCGGGACTAATGCCGGAAGGGCGTATCCAGTTCCTTCGACATCAGACCCCGGAACTTTTGTGGCAGGACCGCTGGATGGCCCACCCCAATGGGGCACAAGCATTGACAGATGTGCTGTTGTGCGTTGAAAACCCCTCAGAAGTTGCCGAGCGGTTTGGCCGTTTCACCGGAATGACCCCAAGCAGCGGTCTAATTCAACTAACGACTGCACGTGGTCGATTAACAATTATAAATATAAGTGATGCCGAGCGTCTCGTGCCAAGCCTACCCAAGATAATTGGCCCCTTTTTAGCTGCTTATGCCATAAGGACATCCAGTTTGGAACAAGCGCGAAGCCACGTAACAGCCCACGGTCTGTCCCCGCATGAACACGACAAAAATACCGGTAGCTTTTGGGTGGCTGGCCCATCTGGACTTGGTGGAGCGATCCTCTTTACGCAAGGTTCGAGATACTGTCCCTGGTGGCCTGAAGAATAACCGCTATCTGTGTGCAAGGTGTCATCCAGATGATCCGAAGTTTGATCGAATTTGAACTCGCCGTTGCAGACGTAAATAGCCGAGTTGACCAGAACAGGCCGAAAACATTTGGCGTGCCCGCCGGACGCCCACAGATTAGGGAACGTATGAAAGCGATTGCAAATGAACGCCGCCGGTTTCGAATGTTCAACGTCATTGATGATTGTACGCGTGAATGCCAGGTGTTGATTGTCGCTACCTGCCAAGCCGGCTTGGCGAAATGCTGTGTTTAGTCACGCCCAACGAAAGCAAGTCTGCGGGCATTGTAGCGCTCGTAATAAGGCTGGACGTGACACGGCCAAGTGTAGGGGCCATCATAATTCCGTAACCTCCTTGTCCAGCCAGCCAGAAGAAGTCTTCGATAAGGGGGTCAAAGCCAACTATTGGCGCATTATCGCTGGCAAAAGTACGAAGCCCCGCCCAACTGTGTTCAATGCGCTGTATCTCTATTACTGTCCGTTGTTGCAGCCAATCAGCGATAACTGCAATATCCCACTCTTCGGGCTGAACATCCTGTGGTTCAACAGGTGTTTCATCGCCAGGCGACGCCATTAATTTTCCAGCTTCGGGTTTGATGTAACTCTCGCTATCGGCAAAATCGATTGCCGGCAATTGTTTGGAATCAATACCTTGAGGGGCCTCAACGATGATCGCCGTACGACGTTTGGCAACGAGTCCGGCCGGTGCCGCATTCGCCATTATTGCGACCTGGTCGGCCCAGGCACCGGCGGCATTGACAAGGGTTTTACCAATAATGGTTTGACCATTAGCAGAGACATGCCAGGCACCATTTTTGCGCACTATTGCATTAATGCGCATCGAATACATGGTGGTGCAATTTTTGGATTTGACAGCCCGCAGATAGGCCTGGTGTAACGAGGAGACCTCAATATCACATACACCTGCTTCAAATGTTGCAGCTTCAATAAACTCCGGGCGCAAGATCGGGGCCCTCTCGCAAGCCTGACTGGTTGTCAACATCTCGATAGGTGATTCAGGCGTTGACTGCTCATGGATCAGTGCCAGTTTCGCAGCATCTTCGGGCCTTCCAACAGTTAAGAGGCCGCGTGGAGTGAGCAGGGGAATATCGCAAAAACCTGATGGTGGGTTTTGAAAAAATGCATAACTGGCGCTATTGATTTTGCGCACCAAAGGCCCGCCAAAATTTCTCGTATACAGCGCCGCTGATCTCCCTGTGCTGTGATAATCGGGTCCGGTTTCTGCTTCAATTATGGCTACAGAGCCAAGCGAACAGAGTTCGTATGCGGCTGCCGAGCCTGATATGCCGGCACCGATAATCAAAAAATCATAAATCATACTTAGGTGGCGTTTCTGTGAACTTTTACCGGGATATCAAAGTATTCGGTCATCCGGAAGTAACACTTACACCTAACCACGGATACCCTTAAAATGAAATAAAAATTAAATCGATTGACAAAATGTAAGTTTTATTACGTAATTGGCGCTTAAAGTTTGGGAGGACTTGAGTGGACAACAGCGTTAGCCAGAGATTGTCAAAGTGTATCGAGGACGGCTCAAAAGCCGACCGCGCCATTGCCAGTTATATGCTCGGGCAGATCAACACCATTGCCTTTGAGACAGCTGCCAGCATCGCTGAAAAGGTTTCTGTGAGTGAACCCACCGTTGGACGGTTTTGTCGCTCGCTCGGCTATAAAAGCTTCAAAGATCTCAAAGCCCACCTCAAACAGGATATTGGTGACAAGCCGTGGCTTATCAGTGACCGCCTAAAAGAGTTTCAACGCCGCGCCAAGGCTGGTGAAGATCAGCTTTCTCAAGGGCTGGAATTAGAAATGGCGGCGCTCGTGCAGGTTTATGAACAGGCGCAAACACCGGAATGGGCACGGGTGGTCAAACGGCTTGCATCAGCCCCGGCAGTGTTTGCTACAGGCTTCCAGACCGAACGCGGCATGGCTCAGATTTTTGTCAACCAGCTCGAATATCTGCGTGATCGCGTGCATTTGATCGATCTTGCTGGCGGTAATTTTTCACAAGTCCTGAGCCCTGAAAACTCACAGGCTTGTCTGATTATTTTTGAAGCACGGCGATATTCACGTATGGCGCGTCTTTTGGCACAGGATGCAAAAGCGCTCGGTATTGCAACAACCCTGATCACCGACGGGTTTTGCGATTGGGGCCATGATCTCGTGGATGAGATGTTTGTCGTGCCAACTGAATTCAATCTGTTTTGGGAATCGACGGCCCAAATGGCAAGCCTTGCCAACCTTATGGTCAACGGCGTGTTTATCGAACTTGGCCCCAAAGTCGAAGATCGCATGAATGAAGTTACAAGGCTCTACAGCCGATACACCGGATACGTCAATGATCCGACCGGGCCGGCCACATCAACTACAGGGAGGCACTCTTAACGCCATTGCCTATCCAATAACCACAACAATAAGGAAAGCCGTAATGCGAATATTAAGAAAACTGTCTTTACTCTCTTCAACTGCCATATTATCTGCCGGTCTCATCACAATGGGGCTTTCATCTGCTTCAATGGCAGGATCAGCAACAGTGGCCTTTTCAACGGGCTCACTTGGCACAACTTCCTATGATCCCATTCGCTCAAGCAAATTGAATTCAGCGACATCGCTGATTTATGATCGCCTGGTTGAACAAGATGCCGATCAATCTTTCCATCCCCATCTTGCAACCTCATGGGAAGAAAGCGCCGATGGCATGTCCTGGACATTCAAATTGCGCAAAGGGGTTAAATTTCACGATGGTGAAGAGTTCAACGCA
>Ga0316189_10005296_pt1 | contig 12362 bp, 16 predicted proteins | sample LowCovwburrow_MG_FD_204930 | JGI IMG/M metagenome (GOLD analysis project Ga0316189, IMG submission 204930) | Coastal sediment microbial communities from Maine, United States - Lowes Cove worm burrow | ecosystem: Environmental > Aquatic > Marine > Coastal > Sediment | place: USA: Maine... | reverse complement strand
TATGGTGTTGTTCAAATTTTGATCGCAAACCACGTAAAATTTCAATTGTTGTCCCTACACTTGGTTCTTCTACATGAACTGGTTGGAAACGTCTTTCTAATGCAGGATCTCTCTCAATATATTTTCTATACTCATCATTTGTTGTTGCACCAATACATCTGAATTTTCCTCGCGCTAAGGCTGGTTTTAATATATTTGCAGCATCAACTGCACCTTCAGCAGCTCCGGCTCCAACCAATGTATGAATTTCGTCAATTACAATAATAACTGCCGAGTCATTTTGAGCTTCTTCTACAATACGTTTTAATCTTTCTTCAAATTCACCACGATACTTTGTGCCGGCTAAAATTGAACCAAGATCTAAAGCCATTATAAGACTTCCATCTAAAAAATCTGGAACTTTTTCTGTTAAAATTAATTGTGCTAATCCTTCAGCGACAGCTGTTTTACCTACACCCGGTTCACCAATTAGAACTGGATTATTTTTTGTACGTCTTGCTAAAACAGCAATTACATCATCAATTTCTTTTTCACGTCCAATTACAGGATCTAAGTTTCCATCAATTGCTTCTTTTGTAACATTTTCTGCATATTCATCTAAAGTAGGAGTTGGACTACCTTTTTTCTCACGTTCTAACAAGAATTTTTCGGCCTGTGTTAAAGGACGTAAAATTTCTTCTTGTGTCTCTTCAATATAAGTCAAAATTAAGTTTCGTAATTTATGAATATCCACATTTAACTTATCTAATGTTCTCATTGCAACACCATCAGATTCTGCAATAAGTGCTAATAAAATATGCTCCGTACCAACGAAATTTTGCCCTAAATCTTTTCCTTCATGAACTGCCATTTCTAGAACTCTTTTTGCTCTTGGAGTAAAAGGAATTTCTGATGCTACAAAGCCAGTTCCTCGACCAATATATAATTCAATTTCCTTTCGAGCTTTTTTCAATGTAACTTTTAGTTTTTTTAGAGCTCTTGCTCCAATTCCATGTCTTTGTCCGATAACACCTAATAAAAGTTGTTCTGTGCCCACAAAATTGTGACCCATACGTCGTGCTTCTTCTTGCGACAACATAATAACTTTAATTGCACCTTCAGTAAACTTTTCAAACATAGATAGTTTTTAACTTAAATTTGAAAATTTTTGATTCTATTCACTTTGCTGAATATTATACATTAATTTTTCTTTGAATTTTTATAGTGAAATTAGTCTTTAATGTATTATAGTATGGAAAGCAAAAGAAGAAAGAAATTAAAATATGGCGGTATGGCCAAGTGGTAAGGCAGTGGATTGCAAATCCTCGATCCCCAGTTCGAATCTGGGTGCCGCCTTATAAATTTCTAACTATAAGCTTGACGTTTAATTTTTATAGCAGTATACTCAGAGGTGTATAATAATTTGGGAATGTGGTGAAATTGGTAGACACGACGGACTTAAAATCCGTTGCTTAGTGATAAGCGTGAGGGTTCAAGTCCCTCCGTTCCCAACCATTCTCAATTTGGTAGAAATTAAAATTAAAAAATATTTAATTGTTATCTAAAACTTTAGCCGTACAAAACTATATCAAAAATTGAAACCATGATGAATTACAAACAAACATAAAATAATACTAAATGGCTCAAAAATCAATAAATTTATAGCCATTTAGTATTTCTATTTCTTGAAGTAAAATTCCAAAAGTTATACTCCAAAAATATTTTCCTGATTGGGTTGAACGTGTGAATTACCAAAATCAGTAATTCAAATTTCTCCATTTCAACAGGTTATAAAATGATCGCTAATAATGAGTTTTGGGTTTTGGAAGGTCGTAATTTATAATTAGGTTAATAATGGAAAAACACTTTAATTTATCACGTTATAAAGAATTCCTCAAACTGGAAGAAAGTGGGAAAATTTCGTTTTTAGATGAAAATTATCTTGAATTATTGAGTTCTAACGCAAGTGTAGTGGAGCAAATTAACTATAATCGAAAAAAAGATTATTTTTTGTTAATTCACGAATATTTAAGTCGAGTTATTCCGCCCTATGAGTTTCGATCTAAATTTTTACAAATGGAAAGGGAAGATTCGAAAAAAGCAACTATACTTCTTGAAGATTTTCAAGAATTAGAAGTTTTTACTCTTGCGGAGGATCTTGAGAAATTTTCTGATTTCATAAATCAAATTTCAACTCTTTGTTTTGAATATGATGAGGTCTGGGATGGAACTATGGAGCGAATGTCAGAGAATGAATTCTACTATTTGGTTAACAATCATTATCTTCAACTCCAAAAAGCCTTTCCATTCAACATTTGGGAAATTTCTAGTAATAATCAAGCATACAAGCATCTCGTTTCTCGTTCTTTCAAGTTTTTAATGTTTACTATAGGATTAGAAATTCTATTAATTTTATTTAATATTCGTACAATAAATTAAAGAATATTCTAATTGCAAATTTTAAATAGTTTTAATAGTTTTCACTGTTTAAACTACTTAAAAAGTTGTTACGTAGTATTGGATCATGCATTTTGAACAAGAAAGTTTGTCTTGTATCAAATATGTTAGGTTTTAGTTTTGGATCCTGGTATTTCTGGTAAAAACCGGTTCCTTGAAAATAATCGATTGCATCTAATTCTTCCTTAATGTAAACGTTAGAATTTTCTTTAATTCTTAGTCTTTTTAATTCTCTTTTTTTTTTCATGGCCGATTTGTAAAAATCTTCTTGCTTTTTTTGATAAGCCACTCGATGCTTCCAATCTGGAAAATGCTGCTCTAACCGACGATGAAAAGTTATATCAAATTTTTTTCTTTTTCTTAAACCAATTTGTAAAACGAAATTATCAGATTGCGGGGCTCCACCATCGCCTCCTGAATTTATTGATAGAACCGACGGAACATTTTTTTCTATTATTACCGGAGTTTGAGGTGTTTGAAATCGAATCAAAGATCGGTCATCGAATGACGAAAATGTTAGACCTAACACGGCGGTCACTAACCAAAAAATCCGTGGGGTCTCTCGTTCAGAACGCTCCAGAAAGGAACCAATAACTTGAAGAATTTCTAATATAGAATTTTATTTCTATACTACAATATTTTTATTAGAATCTTACCTAAACTTAATTTATTTCCAAAAAAATAATATTATTTTATTTTTGATTTTAATCTAATTGTTTTTAATAACAATTAAATCCTAACTTTTGGAAATAAGATGCTAAGCGAGTTATTTGGTGAGAAGTAATTTGGTTAATGTTGAAACTAATAAAATCAACAGAGAGTGACTCAGCTTCAAACAATCTAAAATCCTGATGAGTGATCTGATTCATAAATTTTCTCCTTGTGTTTTGAAATCTTTAAAATATAAATTGGAGATGCTGTGATTGTGGTCACAGAACACCTAAAATTACAATATTTTATTACATGTTATTAGTTAATAAAATATTTATCCTCATCCATTTATCAAATATTAAATTATATAGATTCTTTTTTCTCTCTTTAGTCTGTTTTAGATACTTATGGGGTTAGACTGCATAAAAAATTGATTGAATTTATTTTCATGAAAATTATTAAGTAACGTTAAATCAAGTAATTTATAAGGGATTTATCAATTTCTAGGAATCAGCAGTACTTATTGTTGATTTTAAACGAATTTCAACTATATTAATTAATAAAATAAGAGAGTTGAAAATGAAACTTTCAAAAAGTATTGTTATCTTTCTATTTTTCTCATCTGTTCTAAGTTCTTTTCGTTATGCATTAGATAGAACTGATGGTAATGGTTTTAAATCATTGCAATTTGCGCTTTATTTTTTAGCTATTAAAATTGGTTTGATTGTACTTAATATTCCTTTAGAATTGAATCAAGATCAACCAAATCAACAACTTGTAAGTAGTGCACGGCCACTACCCCGTTACAATCCGTATATTTCTATTTTCGATGAGTATCGTCCTCCTGGTTTATATATGGATAAGATTGAACGGACTGTTCCACAACATTACTTATCGTATCATTCTCAATCAGCAATAACTGAGCTTAGGGCTGGTAATTCACGTCTCAGACAGGCTGCATGGTTATTTATAACAATCTGGATGTTGCACCAGCAAGGTGTTGGTTTTCAGCCAATAAATCCAGTACCAAAACCACCACATATTCAATCGACAGAGAATTTACTTTTTGGAAAACCAAAGCCCGATCAATTTTCTTCGCGACAATTATCAAGGTTTGATGAACAACAACAATTCCAAGAAGCAGAATATCCATCTGCCGTAACTCGTGAGGAGGCATTAAAATTACCTAATGTTAGAACATCTGAAGAAGCAAAAGAATACGCTAGAATGAATTCACCAGAAAAATTATATGTGAATGAGCAACATTCTATCAGTGGCGTCATGGCTGCTAAAAAAACTCCACACGCCCCAGAAATCAGCTTAAATCCTGTAGATTACGGTATGAAAGCTGAACATGTAATTTTGATTCGCCAGATGGGATTATATGCGTATTTAGAAAAAGGTTACCCATTACCACCATATGAGTTTCTAAAAGATTATCAAAATGCTATACGAGATATCTGTTTACGAAGTGAAACTACAATACTTGACAATACTTGATAATAAACCGTACACTCACAATCGCGAAACTCCAATCTCTATTTATGAAAATCCGGAGATGTCAAAATCAGGCAAAAGCGTCGCTATTGTTATTTTTGATGACCGCCCAGGTGAAAGTGATCTCATTACTTTAGGTAAAAGAGCACACAACTATATGAATCAGGTTAAGGAATCTGGGAATATGAGAACGGGTGGTGGAACAATTCAATAAAAAATATTAATAGAAGAAACTCAAGCAACGAAAAATTATAAAGAAGATTTTATGAATAATTTAAATCAAAGATTAAAGAAAATAGAACAAGAGAAACGTCGCATATTCTTGAATTATAAAAAAGAACGGCATTTGGAACTCTTAAAGCGTTCCGAAGAATTAAAATCACTCTCTATCAATTCAAGTGAAGAAGCTCTTGAACTTTCGCGTTATTCAGCTTTATTGCAGGAGCAATTAAATTGGGAAACACGGGAGTATTTTTTACAGTTCCAAGAAAAACTTCTCGCAAATAGAATAAGTATTGGGGAGTTTTGCCAAGCATTTTCTGAAAGAGATGTATTAAACAGTGAAGCAGGAGATATGTTGCAATCCAATTTCATTCTTTTATCACCTCATAAAAAATCATTAGATTTTTCAAAGTTAACTGATGAAATATTGGAAGCTTGTTATGGGTACGATCCAGATCCAGAATCTCGTGAAATTCGGGAACGAAGAGAAAAGGAGTTTCGAGATTTCGTTCAAACAATTTATCTTCAACTCCAAAAACTTCTGAAAGAATAAATTATTTTATTCAAATTATAACCCTGATTAATAAAATAATTAAGGTTATAATTTTACTGGGTTTCTATGTTACCTAACCTTGATTTATTTTCATTCTCGAGCATTTTAGGCCCCTCTGACAGCGGATTTGATTCCGGCCCCAACCAAATTATTTTATAAATTATTAGAATTAAATCTAGATAAGAGGGAGGTAAATTTTTTATGTCAAAGTCAAAAAATTACGGCAGATCTGTTGAAGTATTAAGCTATCAACTACTCCAAGTTGCCATAAAAATACCATTCCTTGTATTGTCAAAATCATACTAGAATCTCCAGATTCTTGCTGCTAAACCGTACAGTATACCCGTAACCACTACTTTACCTACAAATTTCAATGTTTCTTTAACAATTTTTAGAGAAATTAAATGACGAGAAACAATCATCAAGGTCAATAGTTGTAAAGGCACTTTTAACTCCAAGAATCCCACAACGACGAAGTTTATTACCACCGATGTCTAAAAACACTCATGTTTCACTTGGATTAAGTCAGAATCATGAAGAATCGACTGATAATAACCAAAGCAATTATGTTTCACGGGGACTAACACCAGACGGATTAAGTATTAATCATAATGAATTTCCTGATGATATTCAAAAAGTTGAAACAGAAACTAGACTAAGAAGAGCAGCGCCGTTATATCCGAGTGAAGTATTAGGTGATTCTTATAAATATGGCCAAGAACAGCTGAAGAGAAAATATCCTTGAAGAAATATTCTGAAAGTACACAAGAATTTAGTTTATTGCAACTCAAAGGATATTCCATCAAATACGAAACCATTAAATGCATAAAACCTTATCAACAATTTAAACCGTAAAACAACTAGAACTCTAATCTGAGATTGAAATGTCTTCTGAGAGGTCGATTCTAGGTCCGTGAAGGGGGTTTGATAGGCTGGGTAGGGTAATTGTAATTGTACCTTAAAATAAAATGGAGTGAAAAATAAGCAGGTTTGAGTGTTGAAGATGAAAGATAAAAAATTCGGTTGGGTTTTTATGTTAGGTGGGAAAATTATATAAAAATTTAAATCACTAAAAATTACTAGTTTTTGATAAGTGAAAAATACAATATTTTTCACTTAAAACTTTCAAGGTCAGTATATATTTGTTTAATGTAAGACCGTAATTGATCTTCATCAATTTCACCAGCTAATCTAATATCAGAGTCATCCTGAAATAAGTCACATTTCATACTAATTTCCTCTAGAAAAAGAACTAACCCCGATGATTTAGGATTAATATTTAATTTTTTAAAACTTTCTGAATTAAAAACAAAGTTTTTTAATAGCTCTTTATCTTCGTTGAAAAGATCAAAAAATTCATCCACAAACGATTCACCGTCGATTAATCCATTTTTAAAATTTGTAAATAGTTTAAAATATTGTGAAAAACTTTGTTTCCAAATAATAAAATCTTTCACATAGCTTAATTGGTTCTGCAGTTCAAAATATTTTTCTGAATCATATTCACCAAGCGTTTGTTGAAATTTTTCTTTCACCAATTTTTCATATTCCAATAATTTCAAACAATTTTTTTTATTAAATGTCATTATTTGCTTTTTTGTCTTTTTTTATATCTTCACTTGCACGTCTTGCAGCTTCTACTGGACTAACAACTTCATTCAAGCGATTTTCTTCGCGGTTTTGTGCATTTTGAGCCTCAACTAACGCTTTTTCTTCAACATTTTTTTTTCGTAATGCTTCGACAAGTTTCCAGTGTTTATGGACATGATTATGATTTAATAGTTCTAGGCGTTGCATTTTTGAAATGGTCCAGAAACTAAAAATTTCCTGTTCACTAGTCTTATCGTTATTTTTAATGACTAACAATTTTCCTGTTTGATTATTATAATAATAATCATATGATTCTTGATGTTCTCGATATAAGCCGTTTTTAAAACATCTAGTATGTGGTGAAACCAAATGCTCTTTTAGTAATAATTTCCTTTGAGAGTTTTTTGACGATGATTCTTGGACTATAGGGTAGAACGAAGTTGCTTTTTTCAATTTCCATCTCTTCAAGGAAATCCGCTGGTGTACTTACAGATATTACATAAGAGTAACCATCCTTGAATTCTACTGCAACATCAACGTTACCCTTAAATTCATCTTCTATTTGATTTAGTAATCTGATATCTTTAATAACTATATTAGTGAATTTAATCATATTTTTTCTTAAATACTTTAAGTAAATCTTCCAAATCCTTTCGCGGTATTATCGCGATAATTTTTTCCGGCTCGTTTCCTTTGCTCCGTTCTGCAATAATTCGAACATCGCCTTTTTTATATCGTTTTAAAGTATTAAAACCTTCCAAATTTTCTTGGGTTATCCTTGCGCCGCTATCAATTGACCCCAACATACTAATTGCTGTGTCCTTAAAGTTTTTATCAGCCCATAATTTTTTGACTTTTTGTTTAGCTTTTTTATTAGAAATATCAAAAATATATTTTCTGTTACAGCTATCTGGCAGATCGTCTATATCAGCCTTATTTTGTGGTTCATCCGATATACTGCAAGTTTCTTCTTCTTCATCTTGATCCTTGTTCTTTACAAAATCATTTGGGTTATATTTGTAATCCGTCTAGTAGTCCGGATCATAAATCCAACCCGATTCCTTTGGAACAGCGTTTTCGTCTTCCCATGAATTACCTCCGCCGCCACCTGATCCACTTCCGCCACCTCCAGTTGCGGCCCGTTTAATTCCCAGGTTTGGTTTAGGATCATCCAGTTGCTTTGGACCTGGTCTAACACTTTTACTTGGATCCTGTTGACCGGTCCTTGGTCTCTCGGATTTTTGCGGTAAAATAAACGAATTTATTTTTTCTGAATCTTAAGCCCCTCCACGAACTTGTTCAATTACTACTTGAGATTGACTAGAGTTTTGAACAGGTTCGTGAAATAGAAAAAACCCTAATAAGGAGGTGCAGAACCAAAAAATTCTCGGGTAATTTCTTTCAAAATTCTCAAGACGTTGGAGAAATCTAAACATAGTCTTTTATTAATCATATTACCATCTCAGTCTGTATTACGCAATAATTAATTTAGTGATTTCACCAAAAGCTGATTAGTTTTCAAAGAAAGGTAAAATTTACCCTACCCTAGCAATGAGGTGGCCTTAAAGTGAATCCTAGACCCTTTTCAGAGCACATTTGATCTAATTCAGAGATACGCTCTCGTCTTTCTTGATCAGATAATTTGTCAACGTAGGCAGAAGTAGTATCTAATCTTTGATGACCTATTAAATCAGATTTATGAAGATTGTGACGCTTTCGTTTCTGATGACCTGCTAAAAAGCCTTAATGAATCGACTAGAGAGGTTGGTGAAATTGATGAAACTCAATTCCGTGGTCGAATTCAAAAGGCAGTTTGAATGATTCAGAAACAAATATATAACGAATAAATTTAGGCTCTATCATGTTAATATTTCGCTTACTGGAAAGTTTTACTGGTTATAAGTTAAACGATACTCAATCCCTGAATTCTAATAAATATGGTACAATTGGAAAAAATTATCCACATTAAATTCTGTTTTTATGAAATACGACAAGAAAAAACATTTAAATTTATTGAAATATTCTGAGGAGTTAGAAAAACAAGAAAAAACTCTTTCGTATGAAGATTTTTTAGAATTTTGTGAGTTTAGCGTAATGCTGATGTCTCACTTACATTGGGAAAACCGGGACCACTATTTTGAATTGATTAACGAACTTTTAAATGGACCAATTGAATTTTTCAAATTAAGAAGAAAACACCGTGCTATTAGCGACGCAGTAAAGCGGCTCGAATCAGATTTAATTTTTTTTGAACCAAATGAAAAATCTAAGGGATTTAATGATTTGATTGACGAATTAGTTTCACTTTTTGATAGATACTGTCCAGTCCCAAGTATTCGTGAAAAACATGAATTTAGTGAAGAGGAATTGAAAAATTTGATTCAAAAGATTTTCATAGAAATGAAAACTCACTATACTTGAAATGATGAAAGCTAACTAACAAAATTTAAATATTCCGGGAATTCAATTTAGAAATACATCTAGTTCTACAATTTAAATGATATACAATGATATAATAAGGATAAGATATGAAAGAAATTTATAAATTAGGTAAGTTTAAACGTGGTGATTTTTATTTTCTCTCAAATAAACGAGTCTTATTTGAGACTATTCGGAAAAAAGACTTTTCCGAATGTTCATTTTGCCAAATAGATTTTTCAAACTGTAATTTTGACTTTACCAGTTTTACGTGTAGCAAATGTGAATCTTTAACCTTTAAAAATTGTATCTTTAAAGGCGTAAGCTTTCGGAAATCGGAATTCGAAAATTTTATTTTCCATAATTGCCAACTAATAGATACTAACTTTAGTAGGTCTGATTTGATGGATTTTGATTTTATTAATTGCAAATTGAAGGATGTTTTTTTTTGTGCAGGCGAACTGAGTGAGATCAAATTTGAGAACAGCCAGTTGCGAGATGTTTCGTTTTCTGGAAGTTTGTTAGATAACGTAAAAATTAAAAATTCAACTTTAGAAAAAATAGGATTTGAGGGTGCAGAAGCTTATAAAGAAGTTTCTATAGATGGTATATTAACCGGACAGCGTATTCCAATTGAGGATTATGCTAGTTTTTTAAAAGAAATTTGTTAGATCCGAAGCTTGTTTCCGTTAACGAAGAAAGCTGGAAGCTAAAAGAATTGACTGTAAGATTAAAGAATGAGAAGAATCAATGATAAGTTAGAAAATATGTAAGATAAAACTATTAAATTCTCTTCAAGAAAGAGCCATCCATTTAGAGAATCAAATTTTAGTCAAGGAAGAAAATCTAAAGGTGCTCTCAGAGGTCGAATATATTCGATTTTTTAGTACTTCATACTATTTCAGTTATCAGACTACCTAAAGTTTATTTATTTTCATTTTAGAGCCTTTTAGAACCATTTCAGAACATATTTAAAAAAACAATTGCCTCTGTCTAGGAAGAGAATTCGTGGAATAAAAAATGAATTAGAGAAACTAGATACTTATTCCCTAGAAACAACTGACTCTATAGAATTTTTATTAGATTCCAAATTGCAAGATTTGAAGGACGAGGTTCTTGAATGAAAATAATGATTCAAAAAATTAGGATTCTAAACTTGACTTTCTAAATGGCGTTATATTAGGCTAAACCTACAACCACTCATTTTCAACGAACACTGCAAAATCTAAAAGATTTAGCGGATTCTGACGCTATAAGAAAAGGTAAATTTGATGATTATTTAACGTCTGACCTGAAGAAGATGTCCTCGGCTGATATCAGATCTCTTTACAAGAAAAAGATTCAAGAGATCGCCGATAAATATTCATAATTTGACTACTTCTAATATTTCAGATGGGATTATTCTTTATGAAAATTTTAATACTAATTCTTTTCTTATAAATAACGTTTAATAAAAAGTTTGGTATTGACTTTATGGGTGTTGAATGGTATTCTTAGAAAAAATTAGAAATTAGGAGTTAAAAAATTATGAGAGAAACATTTAATAAGATTATTAATAATCAATCTTTTGAAAGAGTAGGATCATCGACAGTAATTCAGCGTAAAAATTTTTTAAACGAAGTCATATGTTCTCACGATCTTATGGGATTAACGTTTGCTCACCTAACTTTCTTAGATTGTAATTTTATAGATATAGATTTTAGGTATACTAATTTTATTTCTTGCGACTTTACGAACTGTAAGTTTACTCAGACACTATTTCTCAAATCTGAACTGGATGACTGCAGTTTTAAGAACTCTAAGATATTTAAATCAGATTTTTCAAGGGCAGATTTTATTGCAAGTCATTTTATCGACTGTGAGTTTGATGATATAGATATGGAAGAAGCAGTTTTTACAAAGTGTGAATTTATTAGACCAAAGTTTAATAAAACATGTGATCTAAAGTCCGTAACATTATCTAAGTCAAAAATTTGGAATTCAAAGAAATGGATCGAAGTCAATATTTTTGAGAATCTTGATTTTGATAATCTTCTCAAGATTATCAATGAATTGGAGAATTAATAGAATTAGGTTGTGGTCATTAAAAGTATCTCTGACCACCCTTCGAACTAAAGCTATTCTATATCTATAAAAGCACCACCGCGCAAATTGCTTATTTTACCGATTAATTCTTCCTGATTTATAGAATTATTTTTGAATTCAATCGAAAGGGGATACAATTGATCCATCTCACTAGAAACTATTAACCATTTCGCTTTTTTGATAATTTTTTTACGAATTCTAATAGTATAACAACAAATTTTATCTGATAAATAATCTTCGGTATCATCGAGTCTACCACAATATGGATATTTATACACCTCAACATTAAATTTTTCAATCTTTTGTATTTCGTTCATTTTGAATTTTTCTTGAGTAACTTTTTATATGTCTGTTAAAAATTAAACCTCACATAAGACTGCACGTTTCACTTAAAAAAACCGTCCGTCATAACGGACTCTTTTTTTAAGTGAAAAAGTTCTAAAAGGCCCGTAGATTGAGTATTCGTTAAATAAAAGTGAACTTAAAACGAAAAGTTCACGCTATCAGCCCATAGGAAACTTTGTATTAAATTTTGTTTGAAAGAAAAGAATTATTATTAAATTTTTCATAAAGAATAATTCCATCTGAAATATTAGAAGTAGTTAATTCATCTACTTAATTTGAATTATATAACTATTTGGAAAAGAAACTTGATTGAAGAATTCTTCCAGATCAAATATTTTTTGTTGCTTATTAACGGCTAAAGTTTATATAGGTTAAATCATTCCTAGAGTGTTATGATACAAGACATTATTTTTGATTTTTTAAGAGATCCAGCCATAGCTATGTAAACCTTTTCCTAAGAAATTTACACCTAAATAACAAATCCATATAACGAAAAATCCTAGACCGCCCAAAATAGCTGTTTTTTTACCTTCCCAGCCTTTCGTAATTCTAGCATGTAAATAAG
>Ga0316189_10005294_pt1 | contig 12362 bp, 7 predicted proteins | sample LowCovwburrow_MG_FD_204930 | JGI IMG/M metagenome (GOLD analysis project Ga0316189, IMG submission 204930) | Coastal sediment microbial communities from Maine, United States - Lowes Cove worm burrow | ecosystem: Environmental > Aquatic > Marine > Coastal > Sediment | place: USA: Maine... | reverse complement strand
AAGAGTCAATGGAGTTACGAATGTAAAAAATGTAGAAGCAGAACTTCTTTACGTAGTGGCACCATTATGCAGAGTTCAAATTTATCTTTCTTGACTTGGTAGAAAACCATGTTTTTGTTAACAGCAACCAAGAAAGGTTTTTTCATCTAAGGAAATACAGCGCCAATTAGGCTTAAAACGTTATGAGCCTGTTTGGGCAATGGTTCATAAATTACGCAAAGACATGGGAAATCGGGATGATTGATATACCTTAGAAGGAATGATAGAAATGGATGAAGGCTATTTTACCATTGAAGCTTCTGAAAACGAGCACAAAACACAAAAGGCAGGACGCGGAAGTAAAGCAAAAGTGCCATTACTAGAGCAATAAGTGGGCCTGATATATACCAAGGCCACGGATTCAAAAGTTGTTCCATGTTTTTTTAGTGATTTGCTGCAAATATATAGCGAATAAAATAAGTGTTATGCACTCAATGAGAAAAATAAAACTTTTTGACTTTTTATATTTCTAAATTTTATATTGTTTTCATATTAATCATTTAACAATAAGCCCAACCAAATTGTAAAACAATTTTTTAAGTTTATTCTATATTTTTTAACTTAATCCAGTATGTCAAAAAAAATGAAATTTTTTTTATGCCTTTTTAGCAGAAATTGTATATTTGCGCACCTTAAAGACAAATATAATTTGTTTTTAAATAGTTCTTTTTGACTTTAGTGTACCATTAGGTGAGTATATATGGTTAAAAGTGTTTTAAAAACTTGAAATATAGTGGGTTACAGAATTGTAAATAATCCTGCCACCCCGACAAATTTAAATATCAATTAAGCACAAAGCCTTGGTAATCGTAAGATTACTAAGGTTTTATTGTTTAAGGGCAATAATAAGTTTTGCATAAAATTGATATAAACTAGTGACCTATTCGGTTACCCTTTTTAAATCGAAAAATAGGTAACCGAATTACTGATTTGATTTTCGTCGATAAACATTGTTTAATCTAAAGACGAAAGAATGAAAACCACAACAACATTTAGCATTCTATTCTGGCTAAAAAAATCAAAAGCTAGTAATGGAAAAGCCCCGCTTTATGCACGACTTACTGTTAACGGGAAAAGAGCAGAAATAAGTTTAAAACGAAAAATTACTATTGCAAATTGGTGTCCTCTTAAGAGCCGAATGAAAGGCACCAAAGAAGAATCAAGGCTAATAAATAATTATTTGGACCAAGTATCATCGGAAATATATCAATCCAAAACTGAGCTTACTGCAGAAGATATATTTATTACTGCCCAAACAATAAAAGCAAGGTATTTAAAGGAGGATCAGCAAAACTTCACCATAAATGATATTATCGAATATCATAATGATGATATGCTAGATAAACTCAAACCAGGTACACAAAAGAATTACTATACCACACAAAACTACATTACAGATTTCCTCTTTATAAAGTATAAGGTAACTAACATGTACTTGAGGCAACTCGATTACAATCTAATTTTAAAATTTGAAACATATCTAAGGAACTATACTCCAAAAGACCATCACAAGAAAATGGGAAATAATACTGTGATGAAACACATAGAGCGTTTTAGAAAGATGATTACCCTGGCATTCAAATTGGGATGGATTGAAAAAGACCCTTTCATAAATTTTGAGGCAAAGTTTGAAAAGGTAGAGCGCGAGTGTTTAGATGAATTTGAACTACTTATAATAGAGGAGAAAGCAATTCGCATAGAAAGACTTGATTTTGTCAGGGATTTATTCGTTTTCGCATGCTATACAATCCCAAAATTTTAGATTTTTTTCATTTCATCCTGTCTAGTTCCGAAACTTCTGGAGCAGTAACGTTTCTCCCAATGTAAAATTTTGAAATAGCGTCCGCTTAAAAGAGGGAGAGATATCTATATCAATATTGGTACAAAGATAAACTCGCAAAATATTATCATCAAAAGACTTCTATATAACTACTTTTTAAAGCACTGATAATCAGTCTACTTCATAAAGTTCTTTTTGTATGTGAGCAACCTTTTTCCGTAAATTGTTAAGCCTCTTTTGTTGACTATTTCTTTTCATTCTTACAAGAATGGATTTATCATATTCAATTTGCTTCGTTACCATAGTATAGACAATTGAAGCTAATTTGTTTCCAGTAGCAATAGCCGCTGCCTTACCTCCATTTTTTGCTCTTTGTTTCCTATAATAATCCCCCAATGGTTCTTTGCTTTTCCACAGACAGCTACCAGATTTACGAAAGATTTGACCAGCTGAGTTTTTCTTTTTCATGAGATGACTACTGATTAATTTACCTCCAGATGTTTTGTTGTTGGGCACAAGATTTAGCCAAGAAAGAAACTGTTTTCTTGTTGGCCATTTGCTGAAATCACTTCCCATTTCTCCCAAAATATTTAAACCACTTAAACTGTCAATGCCATCTACCTGAGTGATATCAATCCCTAATTGCTTTTTCAAGTATATATCTACATCGAATTTTGGAGTGTTCTTGTTTTTTGTCCTTCTGCGTTTTTTTAAAGTGATTTCGGATATACCAGAAATGATACTAGATTTTCTTTCCAGCAAAGCTTTCTCTATTTTTTCATCACATTGTTGAATTTGCTTGTGTATAAAATGATAGGCATCATAAGCTTGTTTAACCCGAAAAATTCATTGCTAGTTTAGTCAAATAGGGTGTAAAGTTTATTGGTCGTTTTCAAAATGTATAAATTACTGATTATCAGTATAATATACAATTCAATAATAACAAAAACAACAAATAAACTTCTGATTTATAACTAATTACGCTAATAGTTTAGACGAAAATTAATAGTGCTTTTTAATGCGTTTGCCCTGAATTAATTAGATTTTTCCTCATATTAAGAGGAGTTGTATGGTATTTATATTTAAATGCCTTAATAAAATAAGATTCAGAAAAAAATCCAACTTCCTTAGAAATTTGTGAGATCGGTTTTTCTGAAGAATCAACAAGGAGTTTTGATTTTTTTAACCTTTCATCCAATATAAATTCTATTGGAGTTTTCCCAAAAATAGTTTTAAAACGTCTAAAAAAAGTAGCCCTGCTCATACAGGCTTTATTAGAAAGGTCATCAATAAACAATGGTTTATTTAAGTTATTCAAAATATAATCTATAATATACGATAGAGAATTTGAATTCATTAAACTTTCATTTTTAAGTTGCTCCCACCAGTTTAATTGAAACGAGTTTAATAACAAGCTATCTAGATAAGATGAAACTAATTTATCTTTATAGACAAAATCAGAACTATGCGCATTAAAAATACTAATTAAAGATTGAGTTAAGTTAACTTGTTCTGATTGCTTATAAGAGTGAAAACTCAATTCAGTATTCAGTTTAATTCCTTCCTTATTAGTATTGTTAAAATTTAAAACTTCTTGCACCAAAGACTTAACTTTAAATCGGGAGACTTCAAGTGTAAAACATGTCGTTTTTTGGTCTTTACTTTTGGTTTTAGAGTAAAAAGTGTCATCTCCATCAGTGATAATTATTGTACCAGGATCTAAATCAAAAAAATGCTTGTTGTCCACCGAAAATTCCTTAGAACCTTCTATAACACAAGCAAAAGTTATATCGTTGAACTTATAATTCCTAACGATATCATCATCGTACTGTTCAATTAAATTCAACTCACTAGCACTGCAATTAAATGATTTTCTATAATAGTCTATTTTGGGAGCTCCTGACATGTTACTTTGATACAATATTTATAGTTGTTGATACAATATTTATATTAATGTTGCATATTTTGCGCTAAATATAATAAAACTCTAATTAATATAAGGGGACAATACTAACTTAAACAAATTAAAATGAAACAAATTATTATTATTATTCTTGCTCTTTTCGTCACTACTTGTTATGTGTCTGGACAAAATATAATTAAAGGATTTATTTTAGATGGCGGCACTAATGAGGCACTTCCTGGAGCTAATATTATTGAAGTCAGTAACTCACAAAATGGGGTTATTTCAGATTTTGATGGGAGGTTCGCATTAAGAGTAGAATCATTACCAACACAAGTTAAAATAACCTATCTTGGTTATGAAGAGCAAATAATTGATGTTAATAGTGATGAGGGTGTGGTTGTAAATATGCAAGTTAGTGCAAACTCTTTTGATGAAATTGTAGTAACCGCATCCAGAGAGCCTCAAAAAATTACGGACGCTCCAGTCACCATTACGAAAATTGGGGCTAAGGCGATTGCACAAACGGCTTCGTCTGAACCTTTTGAAATGTTAGCTACTGCTAAAGGTGTAGAATATAACAGAAAAGGTGTAGGCGTTGTAGACTTTAATATTAGAGGATTCAACACCTCATTTAATGCCAGAAATATGGTCTTGGTAGATGGAAGAAATAGCGGTCTTATTGCATTTGGGATTCCGTATTTACAATTAGTATCATTTAATAAGGAGGACATACAAAATATGGAGGTTGTTTTAGGCCCTGCTTCGGCCTTATACGGTTTTGGGGCAAGTAATGGTATGATAAACATTACTACTAAAAGCACAAGAAAAAAAGGAAACTCCTTAGCTATTTCTGGAGGAACACAAGATCAGTTTGGAGCAAGATTCAGACATACCAATGCTATCAATGACAAATGGTCCTATAAGGTTTCTGGAGCATATAATAAGGCAACAGACTTTGATTACAGCGATGAAGCATATTATTCAATTAGTAGACCTAATTTACCACAATTTTTAGAAAACGGAACTCGGGAGGTAGGCTTAAATTTAGTTAATGAATTTGCTAAAATGGATGGCGCGGTAACTTATAGAGCAGGCACATCAACAAATATGATTTTGTCTGGAGGATATAGTGTTGGTGACTTTGTACAGACAACAGGTGTTGGAAGAATACAATTTGATAATCTTTCAAATTCTTATGTACAACTGAAAATGGTTTCACCTCACTGGTACATAAATGGATATTATAATAAAAATAAAACAGGGAACGATAACTCATATGTATTGTCTATCAAGACAGATAATTATTTATCATATAATCAATGGAGTGCTGTATTAGATGCACAACAGGCACCAAATTATGTGACAACCAATTATCCTACAGAGCAAGCCATTCTAGATCGTGCACACTCTTTTAGATTGATTAGCCCTGCATTAGCTCCTTTTGGATTGGCTGAACTAGAAGTTGATTCACGTTTTAAAGACAACTCATCCAGACTTAATGGTGAAGTACAGTATAATAACAGATGGGATAATCTACGTTTAGTTACCGGAGTCCAACTTAATCAAGATTTAGGAGAAACACATGGAACTTATTTAAATCAAGAAGATGGACATCCTATTAAATATACCACTTTTGGGGGGTATGCCCAGTTAGAATATAAAATAAGTGATTCATATAAATTGATTGGGGCGGCAAGAGGTGATAATCATTCAAAATGGGGATTTGAGTTTTCTCCAAAATTAGCTTTGGTTAAAAGTGTAAACGATGGTAATGGCGCTTTTCGTGTAACCTATGGTAGAGGTGTGGTTGTTCCAACCTTGTTACAAGGTGAATTAGAATTTGCTAGTGGACGATTTTTAGGAAATGGAGATGGTTTTACATTTTTAGATGTTAATTATAATACTTTTGAAACCACTGTATCTAAGTTAGATCCTTTAGCTACAGAAAAATTGGATGCCTTTGAAGTTGGGTATAAAGGAAAGTTAAGCAATAAAATTTATTTAGATGTAAATGCTTTTTATAATACACATACCGATTTTATCACCAATTCTATTATTGAAATTGGAAGCCCAACCACAGGAAGATTCATTACACATAAGGGAGACGAACCGATAAGTGATTTTCAAACACCTTTATTTGCTGTTAGTACACAAGCGGCTTTAGGAAATGCAAATTTACAGGCATTAATTGATAATGGGATTGTACCAGGAAACGCTTCCGTTTCTGGAATGACCTATTTTAATTTCGGAAAGTTGCACACCTTTGGAACCGATATAGGCTTACGATATGTATTTAATGATAAATGGTCCAGTTCTTTCAATTATTCTTATTTCGGAAATTCATACGATGAAAATGATCCTGCAAATGATTTAAACGGTGATGGCAAGGTGCAAGAAGGAGCTGATGTTGCAATAAATTCACCCGAACATAAAATAAATTTTGGTCTTAAATTCGATAATAACACATTTTTCGGGTCATTAAATGCGCGTTGGGCAAGCGAGTTTAATTATTTTTCTGGAACAACAAATGCTTCAGCAACTTTAGATCCTAGTATATTAGTTGGAGAATGGGCAGAACCTGTAATAGCAGGAAAGGTTGTTAATGGCTCATTAAATGAAGGGCCATTAGGAGGGTTTGTAAATGTTGACTTAAATATTGGTTGGAATATAAATAAAAATCTAACTTGGGTTGGAGGAGTATCAAATGTTTTTGATGCCAAAGTTAGAGATTTTGTTTCCTCTGCAACTATGGGGAGATTACTTGTTACAGAACTTAAATATACGTTTTAATATATGGATAAGCCAAAATCATGTTTTTTTATAATATTCTGTATGCTTATAACTATTTATAGTTGTAAGCAGCAGAATATTAAAAAAAAAGAGAGTAGTTCAAACAAAGCTGCTATTGATACAAATTACGATTACCTTAATTTTCAAGATTCTACCAGTTTTGTAAATGCAAAAAGAGGGTTTATAGCAACCACAACAGACCCCTTAATTAAAAATTCAAAAGGAGAAACGATTCAAAATATTGAAGGGTTTTCGTTTATGAAAAACGATGCACCAGTCACTGCGAATAAAAGCCTTTGGCGACAAGGTCAATTAAATAGAATTCATGGGCTGTTTAAGGTTACTGATGGAATTTATCAAGTTAGAGGTTTTGATTTAGCCAATGTTACCTTTATTGAAGGAGATAGTGGGTGGATTGTTATTGATCCTTTAACCTCTTCAGAATCTATGAAAAAAGCCTTGGAGCTGGTAGAGGAGCATTTAGGGAAGAAACCCATAAAAGCAATTCTGATTACACACACACATATAGATCATTTTGGAGGAATTGGCGCTTTAATTTCTGACGAAGAATTTAAAAACAATACCGTTGATATAATTGCACCACAAGGATTTTTTGAAAATGCTGTTAGTGAAAATATCAATGCAGGAAACGCTATGACACGTAGAGCTTTGTATATGTTCGGGATGCTTATAGAGAAAAGCGAAAAAGGTACTATAGGTACTGGTTTGGGGCATTTTGTAGTTCGTAGTGATCATGCTATTTATAAACCTACGATTTCCATTGATAAAACGGGTGAAACACATACCATAGATGGTGTTAAGATGGTTTTTCAAAATACCCCTGGAGCAGAGGCACCTTCAGAATTTATGGTGTATTTTCCGCAGAAAAAAGCATTCTGTCAGTCAGAAGAAATAAATCATCTCATGCATAATCTGTTAACACTAAGAGGTACAAAAGTAAGGGACGGTTTAAAATGGTCGAAATATATTGATGAGGCTATTGTGATGTTTGGAAATGACGTTGAAATATCTTTCGGAAGCCATCACTGGCCAACTTGGGAGAATGAAAATATCCTATTTTTTTGGAAGAAACAACGTGATCTGTATCGTTTTATACACGATCAAACATTGCGCTTAGCAAATCATGGCTATACTCCAATTGAAATTGCAGAAATGGTCAAACTCCCTAAATCATTAGGCTCTTTCTTTGGAAACAGAGGATATTACGGGTCTCTTAGTCATAATATTAAAGCACAATACCAATTATATTTTGGTTGGTTTGATGGAAACCCAGTCAACTTACATAAATTACCTCCTACAGAAGAATCTATTAAATATGTTGAGTATATGGGAGGCGCTGCTAAAGTTATTTCTAAAGCGAAAAAGGATATTGAAAAGGGTGAATACCGTTGGGTTTCTACAGCATTAAATCATGTTGTCTTTGCAGATGGCACTAATACTGAGGCAAAAGAATTATTAGCAAAAGTATATGAACAAATGGGTTATGAAACGGAAAATGCTACTTGGCGTAATTTTTACTTAACAGGAGCTCAAGAATTACGAACTGGGCTAAAACAGAAAATGGTTTCGCCATCAGGTATTTCAGGTTCGCCTAATATGTTAAAGCAATTGTCCTTGCAAGCTTATTATGATTTTTTAGCAATACGGCTTAATCCTGATAAGGTAAAAGGAACAACATATACCTTTAATATAGAGCTTCCAGATATAAATAAAAATGTGGTTTTGTATTTAGAAAACGACGTTCTTACACCAAGAATTGGTGAAAAGGCAACAAACCCAACAGCAACAATTATTCAACCAAAAGCGGCATTGGATAAAATTTTAATAAATCAATCTACCTTAGAAAAGTTAATTGAAACAGGAGAGATAAAAATAAAAGGAAATAAAGAGGCGTATATAGAATTTATGGGCATGCTAGATACATTTAACTTGTTATTTCCAATAGTAGAAAATTAAAATACGCTAATAACATTAGGGCAAAGCACACTTTCTCAATTAAAAAAGAACCTATTTATCTTTAAATAAGATATCACATTTTATTAAAGATAATATAAAGAACAGAAAAAAGTATTAAACTTGCTTAAAAGCTGGAGCAAACAAAATTAAAATAAGAATTATGTTAAATTTAAGTACATTATTGGATGATAGCGCTATAAGATATGCAGATAAACCTGCTTTTTCTTTTATGGATACTACCTTAACGTATTCTCAGGTAAATCAGGCGGCAAATCAAGTTGCTAATGGACTAACAAAAAAGGGTATTAAAAAAGGAGATAAAGTAGCCTTGAGTTGTCTAAACTTGCCTTACTTCCCTATAATTTATTATGGTATTTTAAAGGCAGGTGCATCTGTTGTTCCTCTTAGTGTACTATTAAAACCAGATGAGATAGAATATCATTTGAGCGATAGTAATGCCAAAGCTTATTTTTGTTTTGAAGGAACAGCTGAGCTTCCTATGGGTAAATTTGGACATGAAGGGTTTTCTAAGGTAGATTCTTGCGAGCAGTTTTATGAAATAAAGGCAGACCCTAAAGGGAACGCTTCATTTGAAGGCGTTGAGACTTTAAGTGATTTAATGAAAGGCATGCTAGCAACTTATGATACTTGCGACACGTCTGCTGAAGACACGGCGGTTATTATTTATACTTCCGGAACTACTGGAAAACCAAAAGGGGCTGAATTAACCCACAGTAATTTAACTATTAGTGTAGCAGTTTGTAAAGGTTTTGTTAATACTTCAGAAAAGGACACTCAATTAATCGTCTTACCGCTGTTTCACATTTTTGCTATGACAGTTTTAATGAATACTGGTATTTACACAGGGGCACATAACATTTTATTACCTCGTTTTGATGTACCTTCAGTATCTTTAATGTTAATCAAACATAAGGTTACCATATTCGCAGGTGTTCCTACAATGTATTGGGCTTTGATTAATAATATAACTGATAAAGAGGAAATAGCCAAAATGGCAGAAAATTTACGTATCGCCATATCTGGCGGTGCTTCTTTACCATTAGCAGTGCTTAACGATTTTGAAGATAAATTTAAAATACCTATTCTTGAAGGTTATGGAATGTCTGAGGGTTCTCCGGTAGTTACATTTAACCAATTGGAAATTGGAACCAAACCTGGCTCTGTTGGAACACCAGTTTGGGGTGTCAAGGTAAAATTAGTTGATAAATCAGGAGAAGAAGTAGGAATCGGTGAACGGGGAGAATTATTATATAAAGGTCCCAACGTAATGAAAGGTTATTATAATCGACCAGAAGAAAATAAGAAAACTCTCAAAGGAGGATGGTTACATTCTGGAGATATTGCGACAAAAGATGAAGATGGATTTTATTATATCGTAGATAGAACCAAGGACATGATAATTAGAGGAGGATTAAATGTGTATCCAAGAGAAATAGAAGAAGTGATGATAAATCACGAAGCAGTTTCTTTAGTGGCTGTAATTGGTGTTCCTGATGAAGGAAAAGGAGAAGAAGTGAAAGCTTTTGTAGTGCTTAAAGAAGGTAAATCTGTTGATAGCAACGAATTGATGAAATGGACGAAGTCTAAAGTTGCAGATTATAAATACCCAAGAATTATTGAATTTTTAGAGGCACTACCAATGAGTGCAACAGGAAAAATATTAAAAAAAGAACTCAGAAAATAATACTTAAATTATGGCTGCTATTAAAGACACCTTGAGCTTTGAAGAAATTCAATCCCGATTTTTGAGCCTAAAAAACAATCAATTTAATGTGGCAAATCAGTCCGCTTCAGAACGGAAGAAAAAGCTAAAACGATTAAAAAAAGCGATTGAAACAACATATCGTGATGCCATACGTGAAGCATTGTTAAAAGATTTAAGAAAGCATCAGTCGGAGACTGACCTAACAGAAATATACCCAGTAACAAGTGAAATAAAACATGCCATTAGTCATCTTTCTAGTTGGACAAGTAAACAGCGGGTAAGTACACCCATTGCTTTTTTAGGATCTTCTTCTCATATACATTATGAGCCAAAGGGGGTTTGTTTAATAATTTCTCCTTGGAATTTCCCTTTCAATCTTACTTTCGGACCTTTAGTTTCTGCTATTGCAGCAGGGAATCCAGTAATTTTAAAACCTTCGGAACACACGCCCAATAGTTCTAAGATTATTAAAAAAATTATTGAAGATGTTTTTGATAAGGATGAAGTCATCGTTATAGAAGGAGCCGTTGAAACTTCAGAACATTTACTGGCACTTTCGTTTAATCATATATTTTTCACAGGAGCACCTTCTATTGGTAAAATTGTCATGGAGGCAGCTTCTAAAAACTTAGCCTCTGTAACCTTAGAGTTGGGTGGAAAATCACCAACCATAGTAGATGAGACGGCTAACATACATACAGCGGCCAAACGAATTGCTTGGGGTAAATTTTTAAATTCAGGTCAAATTTGTATTGCGCCAGATTATGTGTATGTTCATGAAAGTAAAAAAGAGGCACTTATCAATGCATTTAAAAAACAATTAGACACTTTTTTCGGTGAAAAAGCAAAAGATTCAACTGCTTTTACTAGAATTGTGAATGAAGGACATACAGGACGAATTCAAAATTTAATTAATGATGCGAAAGAAAAAGGAGCAAATGTGATTTATGGAGGTAAATGCGATATTAAAGAAAAATATATCCAACCAACACTTATTACAAATATTTCAGAGGATTCTAAAATTATGGAAGAAGAAATTTTTGGGCCCGTATTACCAATTATCCCCTATTCAGATATTAAAGAAGTTATTACTTCAATAAATGAGAAAGAAAAACCATTAGCGCTTTATATTTATAGCAGTAAAAAATCCAATCAAGAATATATCATTAATAACACAAGAGCAGGAGGCACTTGTGTAAACAATAATGATGTGCATTTTTATAATAACAATCTTCCTTTTGGTGGATCTAATAATAGCGGAATAGGGAAGTCTCATGGGTTTTTTGGATTTCAAGAGTTTTCTAATGCTCGAAGCATTTACAAACAACATATTCCTGGAGCTCTTGAATTACTTATGCCGCCTTATAATGATGTTAAACAAAAAATAATTAACTTAACCATTAAATGGTTTTAAACAATATATTCGTATGAAAGCAAAACAAAAAGAATATGATTATGTAATAATAGGAAGTGGATTTGGCGGTTCTGTATCTGCTTTAAGACTTTCTGAAAAAGGATACAAAGTATTAGTTATAGAAAAAGGAAAATGGTTTAAGGGAAAAGATTTTCCTAAAACAAATTGGAACTTAAAAAAATGGTTATGGTTACCATCTATGCGCTTTTTCGGTATTTTTAAAATTACGGTATTCAAAGATGTTACTGTTCTTAGCGGTACAGGAGTTGGCGGTGGTTCTTTGGTGTATGCCAATACACTTCCTCGTCCGCATAAGGCATTTTACAATAGAGGTAACTGGAAAGGTTTGGCGAATTGGGAAACAGAATTAAAACCTCATTACGAAACAGCTGAGCGTATGTTGGGTGCCGCAAAAAACCCTAAATTTTTTGACGCTGATAAAGCACTCTTAAAAGTGGCAAAAGCCTATGGTAAGGAAAAAGAATTTGAGCCAGCTAATGTTTCTGTGTTTTTTGGGGAGCCAAAAAAAACAGTTCCTGATCCATATTTTAATGGAGAAGGTCCCGATAGAGAAGGCTGTCGTTTTTGTGGAGCTTGTATGACGGGATGTCCACATAATGCGAAAAACTCTTTAGATAAAAACTATCTATACTTGGCACAAAAGAAGGGTGCTGAGATCTTGGCAGAACAACAAGTAATTGATATTTCTCCAGTTGGCAAGGAAGATGGG
>Ga0316189_10005293_pt1 | contig 12362 bp, 10 predicted proteins | sample LowCovwburrow_MG_FD_204930 | JGI IMG/M metagenome (GOLD analysis project Ga0316189, IMG submission 204930) | Coastal sediment microbial communities from Maine, United States - Lowes Cove worm burrow | ecosystem: Environmental > Aquatic > Marine > Coastal > Sediment | place: USA: Maine... | reverse complement strand
TCGCAAGTGCTTCCAATGGAAGATATTAATTTACATTTTACTGGAGATTTTTCAGCCATAGAAAAAGCACATAATTTATTATCAGCAATCATTGATAATAACATTCAAAGTAAAACAAATTCAGTGGGGTTAGATCCAAGAACTGTAACATGGAAGCGTGTTATGGATATGAATGATAGATCGTTGCGTAATATTGTTATTGGTCTAGGAGGGACAACCTCTGGTGTGCCGCGACAAACAGGTTTCGATATTACTGCTGCATCAGAGATTATGGCTATTTTATGTCTTTCAGACGATTTAGAAGACTTAAAAAAACGCCTTGGAAATATATTTATTGGTTACACATTAAAGCGTGAGCCTATTTATGCTAAAGATTTAAAAGTTGAAGGTGCTATGGCAGCTTTATTAAAAGATGCTGTGAAGCCTAATTTAGTTCAAACTATTGAAGGAAATCCAGCAATTATACACGGAGGACCATTTGCCAATATTGCACAAGGTACAAACTCGGTTATTGCAACGCGCATGGGCATGTCTTTATCAGATTACGTAGTAACAGAAGCAGGTTTTGGAGCCGATCTAGGGGCAGAAAAATTCTTAGATATTAAATGTCAAAGCGCTGGTTTATCGCCTAAAGCAGTGGTGTTAACTACAACGATTAGAGCACTTAAATATCATGGTGGAGCAGATTTAAAAAACTTAACAGAAGAAAATGTTGAAGCTTTAACAAATGGACTACCTAATCTTGAAAAGCATCTAGAAAATGTAAAACAATTTGGAATTACACCTGTGATATCCATAAATAGATTTTTAACTGATAGTGATGAAGAAATTGAAACTATTAAAGCTTTTGCAAAAGAAAAAAATGTAAGAGTAGCACTTGCAGAAGTTTGGGCAAAAGGAGGTAAAGGCGCTTTAGAATTAGCACAACATGTTATTGATATTGTTGAAGAAGGCTCGTCTAACTTTAAGCCTTTGTACGATTGGGAATCTGATGTAAAAACAAAAATAGAAACTATTGCTACAAAAATATACGGAGCAGATGATGTCGAATATTCTGCTTTAGCAAAAAGAAATTTAAGAACTATTGCTAATTTAGGATTAGAAGGATTGCCTGTATGTGTTGCTAAAACTCAAAAATCCTTATCAGATAATCCTAAATTATTAGGACGACCTAAAGGTTTTACAATAACGGTAAGAGAAATTGAAATTGCTGCTGGAGCAGGGTTTTTAGTGCCAATAACTGGAGATATGATGCGTATGCCTGGACTACCAGCACACCCAGCCTCAGAAAGTATCAATATTGATAACGATGGAAATATTTCTGGATTATTTTAATAACTATCACTTTAACAGATACTTACAATAATTTCGACTAAATTTGTGTAATAACTAATAATTACCATAAGATTAAAGAATAGCTGTTATGGCAATACGAAACTATGAAGGCAAAAAATTTGATGTAGATGCTGTGAATAAAACTTTTGATTCACTCACTATAGAAGAGGCTTTGCAAATAAATATTAACAACAAACCTTTCACGGTTTCTATGCGAACACCAGGAGAAGATATGAGTTTGGTTCGTGGGTTGTTGCATTCTGAAGATATTATTAGTGACCCAAATTTTCATCCTGATATTATTTTAAAAAAAGAAAATGATGACGGCATAGTTACCATTGTTAATGTGACCATACCAGAAGATAAATTAGGTAATGGTTACACCAATAGTCGTAGCTTATTATCGGTATCGTCATGTGGCATCTGTGGAAAAACCGAATTGGGAGACTTGGCATTTATAGGAAAAACAATTGATGACACTAAGAAAATTGATATTTCATTAATTCATCAATTATTTAAAAAAATGAATGTGTTACAGCACGATTTTAAACAATCGGGAGGCACACATGCTGCCGCTGCCTTTTCCTTAGAAGGAGGGCTATTATGCAGTATGGAGGATATTGGAAGACACAATGCCGTCGATAAAATTATTGGCAAATTAATAATGCTCAATAAACTTAATGAAGCAAAAATTATAACAGTTAGCGGACGTATTTCTTATGAAATTGTTATAAAATGTTTTAAAGCCAAAGTGCCATTTTTAGCTGCGGTATCAGCACCTTCATCATTAGCCGTAGATTACGCTAAAGAATTAGGTATTACATTATTTGCATTTTGCAGAGATAAAAGGGCAACTTGTTACTCAAATCCGCAACGAACCAAAATAAATAAAACAAAGACTAAAGCGAGTTAAAAATTTATGTCAGATAACTTAAGTGAATTATTAGGAAGAAAAGGACTTAAAGAAAACCTCTTTGACAAGCTAGGAAATGCGGCAAAACAAGATGGTGCACCAAGCGATGATGAATTAGCAAAACTTGCTGATGAGTTTTTAGTAGGTAAGGCCAATACATTTGGCACTGCAAGTTTTTACGATTTTTTAAAACCTGAAAACAAAGGTAAAAAAGCTTATGTATGTAATGGTACAGCTTGTATTTGTGCAGGCACGCAAGAAGATTTAGTAGATACACTAAAAAATCATTTTGATTCAGATGAAATTGGGCACATGACCTGCTTAGGGCGTTGTCATGAAAACTCAGCATTTCATTATGATGGAAAAAATTATTCAGGCGATGCTGTAAATAATTTGAATAAAATTATTGATTGTGAAAACAATCTTAATCAAGATCGCTACAGCATAAAGGATAATGGCGTTAAAATTTTAACTCAAGATTTCACAAATATACCTGAGTATTATCAACCTTTTAAAGAGGCTCTTAAAAAGGAATCTTCAACTATTTTAGAAGAGATAAAAAGGTCTAACGTCCGCGGACGTGGTGGTGCTGGTTTCCCAATGGGATTAAAATTAGAATTCTGCAGAAATGTAAAAAACGACACAAAATTCATTATTTGTAATGCAGATGAAGGAGATCCTGGTGCTTATTCAGATCGTTATTTATTAGAACACCAACCACATGCTGTGTTATTTGGAATGCTGATTTCTGGGTATGTTACGCATGCAAATTACGGCATTTTATACATTAGAGCAGAATATCCTGAAGCTGTAAAAATTGTTCAAGATGCTATTGATGCAATAGAAACACAAGGATTAATAGGAGAAAATATTGATGGTAGCGGATTCGATTTTCAGTTTAAAATAATACAAGCACAAGGTTCTTATATCTGTGGAGAAGAAACGGCACTAATAAATTCAATTGAAGGACAACGACCAGAAGTACGTGTACGTCCGCCATTTCCTGCCCAAAAAGGATTGTTTAACAAACCAACCACAGTTAATAATGTGGAAACTCTAGCGGCTTTACATTATATCATTTCTAAAGGAGGTCAAGCTTGGAAAAACATTGGTACAGAACGATCTTCAGGAACAAAGTTAGTATCATTAGATAGTTTTTTTAATAACCCCGGAATGTATGAAGTTGAAATGGGAACAGCGCTTTCTGTTGTTGTAAACGATTTAGGAGGAGGTTTTAAGAAAGATATAAAAGCGTTACAAATTGGTGGGCCACTTGGGGGCTTAGTACCTGTTTCAAAAATTAAAGATTTAACCATAGATTTCGAATCGTTTTCAAAAGAAGGGTTTTTATTAGGTCATGCTTCTATAGTATGTGTGCCTTCAGATTTTCCAATCATGAAATTTATTGAACATCTATTTGATTTTGCTTCCTATGAAAGTTGCGGAAAATGTTTTCCTTGCAGATTAGGAACAAAGCGTGGGCATGAATTATCTGAAAAAGCATTGACTTCAGATTATAAAATTGATAGAACGCTATTTGCAGATTTATTAACAACTTTAGAGCAGGGCTCTTTATGTGCTCATGGTGGCGGAATTCCACTCCCTGTTCGTAATGCGATGCAGTATTTTGATGATGAATTAAAACAATACTTCAACTAGATTATTATGAGTAAAACGGCGTATATAGATAATCAGGAATTTGAAATAGTAGAAGGAGAAACTATGTTATCCTTTATTAGACGCTATAAAGAAAAAGGATTGGTACCAACATTATGTGATGCACCAAACTTAGAGCCGTTTGGTTCGTGTCGTGTGTGTAGTGTTGAGGTTGCTTTAAATGAAAGCGGTCCCGTAAAAACGATGGCATCTTGTCATGCACCAGTAGCTACTGGTCAGTATATTTATACGAGTACAGCATCTGTAAAAGCATTGCGTAAAAATATTTTAGAATTGGTTTTAACCGACCATCCTTTAGATTGTTTAACCTGTGAAGTTAATGGCAATTGTGAATTACAGACGGTAGCAGCACAAGTTGGTATTCGCGAAGTGCGTTATCCAGAAGGAGACAATCATTTATATAGAATGAAAGACTTGAGTCACCCGTATATGACTTCAGATTTATCAAAATGTATCAACTGTTACCGTTGTGTACGTGCTTGCGATGAAGTGCAAGGAGAATTTGTACTAAGTATGTCTGGACGTGGTTTTGACTCTAAAATTATAAAAGGATTAGATGATTCGTTTATGGACTCAGATTGTGTGAGTTGTGGTGCTTGTTCTCAGGCTTGTCCTACGTCTGCAATCTCAGATGTATTTCAATCTAAAGCCGTTAAACCTACCGAAACTACCCGTACTATTTGTACCTATTGTGGTGTAGGTTGCAACCTTGATGTGGCTACTAGTAATGGTGAAATACTCAGTATTCAAGCGCCTTATGATGCAGAAGTGAATCAAGGTCATACCTGTTTAAAAGGACGTTATGCGTTTAAGTTTTATGATCATCCAGAACGTTTAAATGCACCAATGATAAAACGTAATGGCACATTTGAAAAAGTGTCTTGGGATGAAGTTTACGAGTATATTACAAATAAATTAACCGGATTTAAAGACCAGTTTGGTCCAAACTCCATGGCTGGAATTTCTTCATCGCGTTGTACAAACGAAGAGAATTATTTAATGCAAAAATTCTTTAGAGCTGTATTGAGCACGAATAATATTGATGGCTGCGCACGTGTGTGTCATTCACCAACAGCATTAGGTATGCAACGAACTTATGGTACTGGAGCTGCAACAAATTCTATAGACGATTTAAAAGATACCAACTGTATTATGGTTATTGGAGCAAATCCAACTGATGCGCACCCAGTAACAGGAGCAAAACTAAAGCAGTTTGCTATGAAATCTGATAACGTATCTATTGTTATCGATCCGCGACGTACAGAATTAGCAAGATATGCAACACACCATTTGGCTTTAAGACCTGGTACTAATGTGGCTGTACTTAATATGATGATGTATTATATTATTACCGAAAACTTAGTTGATACCTCTTTTATAGAAAATAGGACAGAAGGTTTTGAAGACTTTAAAAAGGAGTTGTTAACTATTGATTTAGATCAAATTGAAGCCGTTTCTGGAGTCACTAAAGAAGAAGTTCGAGCAGCAGCTATCGCTTACGCGTCGGCGCCAAATGCCATGTCTTTTCATGGTTTAGGAGTTACAGAACACTCTCAAGGAACCTTTACAGTCATGCAGATTGCAGATTTAGCATTGCTTACTGGAAACATTGGAAGACGCGGTGTTGGTGTGAATCCGTTGCGTGGACAAAACAATGTGCAAGGGTCTGCAGATATGGGCGTTCAACCACATCAAGGTGCGGGGTATTTGGATATTACTAAAGATGATGTCAATAAAAAATACAATGCATTTTATGGCGTTGATGTTCCAATGCATATCGGATATAAAATTCCAGAAATGTTTGATGCAGCTCTTGAAGGTAATTTAAAAGCGATTTGGATTATTGGAGAAGACGTCGTGCAAACCGATCCGAATACTCAAAAAGTTATAAAAGCACTTAAAGCCACCGATTTAGTTATTGTTCAGGAATTATTTATGACAGAAACTGCTAAATATGCCGATGTTATTTTGCCAGGAGCATCCTTCTTAGAAAAAAGTGGAACGTTTACCAATGGAGAGCGTCGTGTACAAGCCGTAAACCAAGTAGTAGAACCTGTAGCAGGGTCTAAACCTGACGGACAAATTATTGTGGATGTTATGAATAAAATGGGTTATGCGCAACCAGACTATACACCAGATGGTATGCTTGAGGAAATCTCACAAATTGTACCGTTTTTCGCAGGTATTACATGGGATCGTTTAGGTAAAAATGGATTGCAATGGCCAGTTGCATCAGATGGTACCGATACTCAAATTTTACATAAAACTGAATTTAAACGCGGTAAAGGAAAGTTTGAATTTAATGCTTGGGAAGAAACTGTTGAGTTAAAAGAACATGCAAAAGACTACCCTTATATTTTAACAACAAACAGAGAGTTGGAACATTATAACTGTGGCGCAATGACGCGCAGAACTGCTAATGAATTGATTCTTCAAGATGATTATTTAATGATAAATCCTGAAGATGCAAAAACCAACCTTATCAATGATGGCGATTATGTATGTTTAGAATCTCCAAGAGGAAAAGTAGATGTTAAAGCAAGAATTACAGACGAAGTAAAGCAAGGTATTTTAAGTACAACCTTCCATTTCCCTGAAATTATGATTAATAATCTTACGGGAGATGTTCATGATAGCGAAGCCAAATGTCCAGAATATAAAGTAGTGGCGGTTCGTATTCGAAAGAGTAAAGGGAAATATAAACAGCAATTGGTTTAAGAGTATATAAATTAAAAGCCTCAATGTCAACAAAATTTGAAAAAGCAATACAGCTCATTGATAATGAGAATTCAAAAGATATTCGAAAAGAATCCTTTGATAGTAAAGAATACCCTAAAGAATTACTGTATTCATACAGAATGACAGATAAGCTTTTAGAATTTCAGCCTAATGCATCAGATGAATTAAAGCTTGCCGCTAGAGCGCAACATATTAATCGTTGGAAAATAGCAAGAAGCACTTATTCTATGGATCGAGTTGGGTACTTGAAATGGCGAGAAGCGCTTAAGAAGATGCATGCAGATATTACTTCTAGTCTTTTAGCAGAAGTTGGATACGATTCAGATTTTATTGATAGAGTCGTTTTTTTGATTAATAAAAAGTTGATAAAAAAAGATGCAGGTTCGCAGATATTAGAAGATGTTGTTTGCTTAGTGTTTTTGGAATATTATTTTGATACATTTTCAAAAAAACATGACAATAATAAGCTTATAGACATTGTAAAAAAAACTTGGAATAAAATGTCTAAAAAAGGGCAAGAATCTGCTTTGAAACTACATTTTTCAGATAAAAGCATGTTGTTAATAAAGCAAGCTATTTCTTAAAACGATACTATCAACCTCCAATTGTAATCATGCTCCTGTTTTTGGTATGTAATTTGGGTTCTTCTAACTTTTCAAGCGTATCCATCCCACCTCTTACCTTAAATTTGGCTTGCACCGCTTTTTGGATAATGGGTTCAATATTTTTTCCTTCACGGAGAGGCGTTAATAAATCGGATTCAGAATTAGAAAACAAACAATTTTTAAGCTGCCCATTTGCTGTTAGACGGATACGATTACAAGAATCGCAAAACGGATTGGTTACAGAGCTTATAATTGCAAAAGAACCTTTATAACCTTCAATTTTATAATTTTTAGAGGTATCGTTTGGAGCGTCTTGAATTCGAAGTATTTCATCTTCATTGAAAGCATTATTTACATATTCCATCACTTCAGCATAAGACACCATTTTTTGTTTATCCCATTTGTTTCCATCAAAAGGCATAAATTCAATAAAACGTACAGAAATTGGGAGTGTTTTAGTAAGATTTATAAAATCAATAATTTCATTATCATTAAACCCTTTAATTAAAACAGCATTTAATTTTACGTTAAAGCCTTCTTTTACTAGAAGTAGAATGTTATTATAAACTGTTTCAAAATTATTTCTACGCGTAATTTTATTGAATTTTTCAGCAATTAAAGAATCTAAACTCACATTAATATTACGGATGCCACAAGCTTTAAACGTATCAATAAAACGATGCACAGTTACCGCATTTGTAGTGATAGAAAGCTCTACTGGAAGTGTTGCTAGTTTTTCTAAAATAACGCTCACATCTTTTCTAACCAAAGGTTCTCCACCTGTAAGTCTAATTTTGGTTACACCATTATCAACAAAGGTTTTGGCAATAGTATATACCTCCTCAAAAGACATGATATGTGATTTTGGAGATAACGGAACACCTTCTTCGGGCATGCAATAGGTACAACGTAAATTACATAATTCGGTTAACGAAACACGTAAATAGCTGTGTTTTCTACCAAAAGTATCGGTTAATATGCTTTTTTTATTTTCCATTAATCGTGTCTTGCGCCTTTAAAAATTCTAAAAATATGTAACAGTGAAGGGAACACCGCATCCATAGATTCTTTAGCTCCATTGGTTGAGCCAGGTAAAGCTAATACTAAACTGTTTTTATAAGTACCCGCCACACTTCTTGAAAGCATGGAGTAGGGGGTTCTTTCTTGTCCATAACTACGAATAGCTTCCTCAATTCCTGGAATATTTCTATCTAAAAGTGTTGCTAAAGCTTCTGGGGTTACATCACGTTTTGATAAGCCTGTACCACCTGTAAAAATAATTAAATCGATACCTTGAGATTGATAGGTTTTTACTTTAGATTGAATACTATCAGCTTCATCCGGAATAACACTGTATTCTGAAATAGCAACATCACTTTCTTCTAGTTTTTTAATAATAGCTTTTCCAGCTTTATCTTCTTTTTGTCCTGCTGAAATAGTATCTGAACAAACTACAACCGCAGCGGTTATATCGTTTCTAAACGTATCTTTAAAATCTGATTTTCCACCTTTTTTATTGATTAGCTTTATGTGATGAATTTCTACTCCCTTATCGATAGGTTTTAGCATATCGTACATGTTTAGCGCTACAACACTAGCACCATGCATCGCTTCAACTTCAACACCTGTTTTATAAATGGTTTTAATGGTACAGGTTATTGTTATTTCTAAATCATTAATATCGTAATCAATTCCAGTATATTCAATAGGTAAGGGATGGCAATCTGGTAAAATATCTGGTGTTTTTTTTACGCCTAATAAACCAGCAGCTTTGCTCATAGCAAACACATTGCCTTTTGGTACGGTATTGTTTTCTATAGCTTGAATGGTTTCTAGTTTGCTCACTTTTACAATAGCCTGTGCAGTTGCAATTCGAAGTGTATTGGTTTTATGTGTGATGTCTACCATTTTATCTTTGTTGTTTTATTCAGACCTGAATAGGCTTTGTTTATACTTTACGAGTTAACTTTCCATTGATGTGATTCATCTTCAAAAATCTCTTTTCCAAAAACAGGAACATCAGATTTTATTGCTTCAACTATAAACTCTAAAGCTTCAAAAGCAACTTTTCTTCGAGGTGATGATACAAATACAAATAAGCATATTTCTCCAGCGTTAACTTTTCCTAAGCTATGATAAATGTGCATGCATGTGAGATCAAACTTTTCAAAAGCAGATTCTCTAATCTCATGAAACTTACTGTTTGCCATATCTTCATAAGCTGTATATTCAATTGCAGACACAGTTTTTCCATCAATTACATCGGCTCTTACTTGTCCAAGAAAAATGTTATGTGCACCAATACTTGTTTTCGTTTGATGTTTATATATTGAATTGCCTATGAATTCTGAAGTTATCGCCCCTTCTTTAAATACGCTTTTAGGTTTTTTATCTTTCATTTGATGATACTTTTGTATAGTTATTTAATATTGTAGCCCCTTCTTTTAAGCTGAAACAGTTTGTAATATTTAGTTTGTTTAATATTCGAGTAGCTTGTTTGCTTCTAACTCCTGATTGACAAAAAAGTACTTTCTTTTTATCTGAATTAATCTTGCTTAAACTTTGCTCTAGTTGGCTAAGAGGGATATGTGAAACTTTTATATTTTCAATTTTTGGTTGTTCATGTAATTCTCTAATATCTATAAATTGAATATTTTCTTCAGAAATTATATCATCTATTGAAAGTTCTAACACTTCAATTTCACAATTATTATTGATTTGTTTATTATGAAAATTGCTCTTTTCTTCTAAAACAGATTGAATAATAGCTTCATTTCTATTTACTTTTAAAGTTGAAACTTTAGAGGTTAGAGCATTATAAAACAAAAGTTGTCCTGAAAGCACATCTCCAATACCTAGAATAATTTTCAAAACCTCGTTAGCCTGCATACTACCAATAATGCCAGGTAGTACGCCCAAAACCCCAATTTCTGAACAGTTAGGAACTGCATTATTTTTAGGAGGGATAGGGAAAAGGCAACGATAACTCGGCCCGATGGTATAATTAAAAACAGAGACCTGTCCTTCAAATTTAAAAATAGCTCCAAAAACTAAAGGTTTGTTTGTAATAATAGAAGCGTCATTAACTAAATAGCGTGTTTCGAAATTATCGGACCCATCAACAATAATGTCGTATTGACTGAATAGATTAACAGCATTTTTAGGTGTCAATTTCTCAGGATAAGCGATAATTGAAATTGAATCGTTTAAATCTTCTAAGCGTTGTTTCGCAGCGATAGCTTTATTTATACCTAGTGAAGATGTACCAAACAAAACTTGACGCTGTAAGTTTGAAACTTCAACAGTATCAAAATCTATGACACCAATAGTACCAATTCCTGCAGCCGTTAGATACTGCAAAACGGGGCATCCCAAACCACCAGCACCAATAACTAAAACTTTAGCATTAGAAATTCTGCCTTGACCTTGTTGTCCGATTTCTGATAAAATAATATGCCTGTTATATCTATTTGTCATTCCTGTGAAGGCAGGAATCCCTTCCTACCGTTTTTTATTTTTGTTTTAAATGTTCTCGATATTGGTCATGTCGACATGTGATTTCTCCCTTATAGGTCGAAATGACTACCCCCCCGAAAAAGGTGGTAATAAAGCAATTTCAGCGCCTGTTAATTCGGTTTCCATAGATACTAATTCCTGATTCTGGGCTATTTGGAAATCTTTAGTTTTCAAAGCGTCATATTTAGAATTAAGTTGTTCTATGAGTTCAGAAATTAAGCCTTCAGAAACTTCTAATTGTTCCCCGTTTTTTTGGGTAACTTCCGCTATTTGTCCGAAATATTTAACGAGTATAATCATCTTCAATTATTTTTAATTCTTCTTTGGTATTTATGTTCATGGTAGAAAACTGATGTTCTTTTTCTAATATGATATTTTTTGATTTGCAGGATTTGATGGCTATCCGTAATCGACGTTCATCTTGTTGTAAAAGTGCTTTAAAAGCATCTTTAACATGTTTTTTATATAAAGCAATTAACGGCATTGTTTTTTTATTGTTTTCAATTTGAATAATTTCGGAAGTCTCATCAATAGCATCAATCAATTTTTTTAAGACCTCTGTAGAAATTAGTGGAATATCACAACTCAAAACCAAATTAAATTCAGTTTTTGAAGCTTCTAATCCAGAATAAATTCCTGCTACGGGACCAGCATTATTTATAATATCGTTAACTCGTTTTAATCCTAATGAATCATATTCTATATTATTTGAAACTATGATAATTTCGGACACTAACGGTTGTAATGCTTCAATGCTATATTGAATAAATGGTTTACTGTTTAGCTTTAAAAAGCCCTTGTCTGTTCCCATTCTAGAACTTTTTCCACCAGCCAAAATAATTCCTGTTATGTCTTTTTTATTGATCATTTAAGTAAAAAATAATTTTATGCTAGCAATCATTAACACGAATGCTAACATGTATTGTAAGTTTCTGTTATTTATCTTTTTACTTCCATAGTAACCTCCTAAAACACCTCCAATAAGAGCAATGACTACCAAAACAAAAGAAGCTTTTTCTATAATAACACCACTACTTAATTGCCCCATAAGACCAGATGCAGAATTAACCCAAATAAATAAGGCAGAAACGGCCGCAGCTTCTTTCATTTTTCCCCAATGCAGTAAGAGAATAATAGGTGTTAGTATAATACCACCTCCTATACCAATTAATCCAGAGAAAAAACCAATAATGCCCCCAACAATTAGTCCTTGCCATAACTTAACTGATTTAATAGATTGTCTTTCTTTACCAAAAACATTAAGCATTTTTAGAATTGCAAAAACCAATAGTATGGCTAATATCTTTTTGTATAAAGTTGCATCAACTTCAATTCTACCTCCTAAAAAGGCTAGTGGTATAGATGAGATTGCAAATGCTATAAATAATTTTTTATTAAAATGACCTTCTTTATAGTAATAGTAAAACGATATACCTGCCACAAAAAGATTTAGAAGTAGGGCAGTGGGTTTCATACTTTCTGGTGCAAATGAAAATAGAGCCATTAGTGCTAAATAACCACTCGCCCCACCGTGACCTACACTTGAATATAGAAACGATACTATAGGTAGAATTAGT
>Ga0316189_10005292_pt1 | contig 12366 bp, 2 predicted proteins | sample LowCovwburrow_MG_FD_204930 | JGI IMG/M metagenome (GOLD analysis project Ga0316189, IMG submission 204930) | Coastal sediment microbial communities from Maine, United States - Lowes Cove worm burrow | ecosystem: Environmental > Aquatic > Marine > Coastal > Sediment | place: USA: Maine... | reverse complement strand
TGGCTCGCGGTCTCTCCCATCCCGGGCTGGAGCTGCTGGATCCTCTGCCCCAGGGCCTCGCGTCCGGTCTCCGACCACCACTTCTCGGCCTTGCCCGCATAGTCGGCGTTGAAGATCGTCCCGCCCGCCGCCCGCCGCTTGTCGGGGGCCGGAGCGCCGAGCGCGATCATGCGCAGCCTCGGCAGGTTCAGCTTGGCCGCGCGATCCGTGAGCAGCGGGACCCCGTTGTCGTCGACGACCTCGGACACGTCGGCGAGGATGCGTGCGTCGAGCGCAGCATTCCTGCCCGAGAGCATCCCCTGCACCCGGCGAACGTCGGCGATGCTCGAGCCCGTGATCCCGGCGATCATCCCCAGCTGCGGCCCTCCGCGTGAGTCAGGCCCACCCCCAAGCCCGACCAGGATGCCGGCGATCATGGCGTCCTGCCTCTGCTTGAAGATCTCCGGGTGGCTCGCAGTGGCGACCCCGAAGCGCAGGTCCAGGCCAGTGGACAGGGCCAGCTGGATCGTCTCCCACGCCTTGCCCTTCTTGGGCATGGTGATGTTCCAGCCAGCCTCGTACCACGACTGCCGGTCGTCACCCCAGAGCTGCCGGGCCTGCTCCTCGTCGAGCACGTCGGGCTCGACCTTCTCGACCTTCTTCTTCTTCTCGGGGGCGATCTCGGTGGTCGGCTTGATCGAAGCCCTCACCATGCGCGCCATGTCCTCGGCCTCTGCGACACGCTCCTTGAGCTGCGCTGCGCTGACCAGGTCTTCGGGCGAGACGAACTCGTGGAAGCGGTCGACCGGGTCGCCCGTGCGGTTGACGGTCGGGACCTCGGCGAGCGCCTTGGTGATCCGGCGCATGGCGGATGCGAGCTCGCGTTTGTTGGGCGACCGGTCGGGCTTCGGCTGGGGCTTCGGCTTGGCCTGCTCGACGACGACCTCGGAGAGGCCCCCGCCAAACTCAGCCTGGGCTTCCTCCCTGGTGATGAGGCGACCCGTGCTAGTCTTGAACAGGTCGCCGTTGATGCCCGCAAGGGACCTGTCCAGATTGCTCACCCCAGCAGACTCGGCCTTATCGACGGCCTGCGAGTGTGTCTGCGCCTCGAACACACGGCCATCGTCAGTCCGCACGGCAGCGGCGACGATTCGCTCGGGCTTCGGCTTGGCCTTGGCCTTGGCCTTGGCCTTGGGCTTCTTCACCTTGCGCTTGATCGACTTGTCGGCCAGCGCCTCTTCGAGGGCGGCGATCTTCTGCGGGTTGTCGGTCATGTCGAGCCACGACTCGAGTGCCTGACGGCCCATCCGACGGCCCTGCTTCTTGTAGTGCTCGACCCGGTTGGCGTGCCCCTTCGCGCTGTCGGCCTCCCGCTGCATCTGGACCTGCGCGTCCCGGTTGGCCTTGGCCCGCTGGCGCTGCTCAAGCGCACGCTGCTTCATCAACGTCTGGATCAGGGCGTAGCCATCCTGCACGTTCGGAAGCCCAGCCTCCGCTTTCCTGCCCCGCTGCAGCAGCTGCTTCGCGCCGTCCGGTGTCCCGACGGCCTGACCGAACCGGACCCCCCGCACCAGCAGCTCGGCCACGGTGCGCTCGATGGGGGAGGCTTGACGGGTGGCCTCCCGCTCCAGCTTCCCGGTGTCCTTCGCCCCCAGCGCCAGCTCCATCGCTGCGTGCAGGCCCTCCTCGGTGTGGGGGAACGTGGACTTCTCGGCCTTCTTGGTCAGGCTGCGGCGGTCCTTGCCCTTGGTCACCCGGTACTGGACGACACCCCCCCGGTCCCGCTGCTCCTCGACGATCTCGACCTTGGCCTTGGAGTCGTTGACGCTGTAGACCTGGAAGGTCCGGTTGACCGGGGGCTTGCCGCCGCGCCGCTTGGTCCGCGCGTGCTGCAGGGACTGCGTGAACTTCTCGAACAGCCGCCGCGGAGGGGGCCCCTGGGCCTCCTCTTGGAACCCTTCAGGGACCTCGACCGGAGCTACCTCGCCACCGTCAGCGCGCCGCTGGCGCTCCGACTTGATCGCTTCGAGCACCTGGCCAGATGCGCGCAGCTTGTGCGGGTCCGCCTCCGTGCTGAGGCTGAGCAGGCCGGACTCGAGGTAGTCCAGGATGTCGTCGGGGGCGCCGGTCAGCTGGTCGGAGACCCACACGCTTCCCGGCTCTCCGTCGATCTCGGCACGCCACATCTCGGCGACCGCCGGACCCGACTGGCCGAGCAGGCTTGCGCCAACGTCGCCAGCCTCCGGGTCCTGCCTCGGGGCATTCCGGTGCTTGGCCAGCTCTTCGGCGACGAACAGCTCACGCTCGCCGCGGGTCTTCGCCCCACCAAAGAGCTGGTCCACGGCGTCTGCCGCCCCGGGGTCCTTGGCCACGGCCTGCGCCTTCGCTGCCACGTACTGCGACAGCTGGTCGATGGACTCCCTGATCTGCGGCGAGAGCAGCTTGTCGGTGCCCTGGTTCACCATGAGCTGCGTGCCCGCGAAGCCTGCGTGGTAGGCCCCCATCCCCAGGGCTGACGCGATGGCGTACTCGGACATGGCGCCCTTGATGAAGTAGCTGCGCTTCTCCTCGCCGCTCATCTTCGCGTAGTCCTTGCCGTCCATGCCGGCCAGCACGTGCGCCCCCTCCCAGGCGCCGAACATGTGGCCCACGAAGACGGTGTCGAAGAGCTGCCCGCCGAGCTCCTTCTTGAGCCCCGCCTGCATCTTGCCGAGCATCCCCTTGCGGGCCAGGCGGGACAGCTGGTCGTGGCTGGCCTTGGCGATGTCGACCCGGGCACCGTTGATGGCGTCGCTGCCAGCCTTGATGATGGCGTCGTCGCCAACAGGGGCGAGCAGCTTGCCCAGGCTGCCCACGCGGATGGCGGCGGCTGTGCTGCGCCGGATGGCGCGGGCCGCCCGGCCCAGACCGTGCTCGGCCACGCCCTCACCGACACCGCTGGCGAGCCAGTCTCCCCATTCACCCTGACCGGTGACCATCCCTCGGACGGCCTCGAAGTAGACCTCCTCGGCGATCTGCATCATGTCGAAGTGTGTCCCGGGGGCGAGCATCGGGCGCGCTGCCCGGCCGCCCTCGGCCCCGGCCTTGCCCAGCGTCCCGAAGGTGCGGGCCGCGAACGCGCCCATCCCCTTGCCGCGGCCCATCTTCGTCAGCGTCTTGCCGGCGACAGACTTCGCGCCCTTCAGCAGCGGGCCGCCCGCCTTGCGGGTCAACGCCATCACGGCGAAGAACTCGCCGACGTTGGTCACCGTCTGCGCCACCTTGGTCCCGAACGCGCTGCCTCCGCGCGACAGCGCCACGGCCCTCTGCCACTCAGGCTTGGCGAAGAGCTCGCGGTCGACCAGCGGGTTGCCGGTGATCTTGGGGACCAGCTGTCGTCCGTAGACGGTGTCGACCATCTCGTCGCCGTGGACGAAGTGCCCCAGGATCCCGTCGCCGAGTGCGCCGCCGATGCGCCCACTGGCGATGCCGTCGAGGAAGTCCTGGTCGATCGTGATCTGCTCGAGTTCGCCGCCGCCCAAGTCCAGGGTCAGCACGTTGCCCTCTTGCAGCGAAGGAATCTCGACGTACTCAGGCTGTCTGCCCTGGCTGTCGACCTGCACGAACGAGCGGCCGGACTCGTCCTGCATCACGTCGCCGTACAGCGTCTGGTAGTCCCGGCGCAGCTCCCTGTCGTTCAGTCGGTTGGGCTGTGAGGCCAGGTCTGGGTCGATCTTGAACGCACGGCTGGTCGTGTTGAACATCTTCCCGAAGGACCACCCCTCGGCGTCGACGCCCTCGCCGATCATGTAGCCCCGGTCCGCCCAGTCGTTCGGCTCAAGCCCGGCGGCATGCAGCGCGTCCTCGTGTGCGGGCACGGCGCGCGAGTCCTCGAGCATGCCTGCTCGGCGCGCGGGCTCGTTCTCGTACTGGGCGAGTTCGGGGAACTTCTCGGTCAGACGCCTGAACGCTTCCGGTCGTCCAAGCTCACGAACCGAGTCGTCGAAGGCCTTCTTGTTCTCGGCGAACTCGATCGTGCTGTCCAGCCGCACAGCGAACCGGCCGAGGTCCCCGGCGGATGCCCGCCACACACTGAACGACTCGCGCAACCGCTCAAGCTCGGAGGCCGAGGCCTCGCGCTGCTCGGGGGTCATCTTGTCGCTGTGCTTGACCGCCAGGTGACCGAGCGCGTTGCGCGCGATGTCAGCTACGGTCGGGTCCTGGGCTTCCTGTGCAGCCATGACCTACTCGGGGATGGCCGGAGGTGCATTCAGCTGGAAGGTTGGCTTGCCGGCGCCACTGGGGCCGCCTCCGCTTTGGAGGCCAGGACTGAAGTTCACCCTGCCCAGCCGTTCGGAGGCCGCCTTCTGCGCCCCGATCTCCATGAGCTTGATGTATCCATCCATGCCGCCCTGTCCGTTCTCGCGCATCATCAGCATCTTCTGAGCGAAGGAGTCGGGGATGTTCGTGACACCCATGGCCTGCCCGGCAGCGACGATCGCGGAGAGCGTTCCGGGCCCGCCGCCCAAGGTGCGCCTGAACGCCTCCTCAGCAGCAGCTTCGGCGTCGGCTTTCTCCAACCCTCCGAGACCCGCGGGGGCCTCGAAGACGACTTCACCGTCCTCCCCAACGTAGAGCTTGAGGCGGCCAGCCTTTTCCTCGTCGGCGCCCTTCCACCCGGCGTTGTACAGGAACGCAGCGAGCTTGCGGGTATCGGTTCCGATCAGGTTGGCTGCGGGAACGAACGGCGAATAGGGGTCGTCGTTCATGGCCGCACGGGCCATCTGGACCGAGATGGCTTTCTCGCTCTCGCTCATTCCAGCAAAGGGATCGTTCCCTCCCGCGAGCTTCATGCCTTCGATCTGGCGCCGCAGTCCGTACTCGTGGTCGATCCTCGTGAGGTCACCCTCGAGTTCTCGGTCGGTTTGCAGCTTCCGAACCTCCTGCTCCCACATGAGCAGCTGGTCCTGCCTCTTGTTGGCCCTGTTCTCCCTGTCCTCGGCCCACTCGTTCGCTTGCGCAGCCTGCGCGCTGCTGATGGCCCCACCCAGCACCTGGGCATCGCGCTGGTTGGCGGCCTGGTTGTTCTGTAGCGCCTTGCCCGACTCCGTCCGAAGCTCGTTGGCCTCCCGCTCACCGATCGGGCGCGGAGCGAGCATCGAGTTGATGCGCTCGTCACGTGCAGCAACCATCTCGCGCGAGTCGGCGTAGGCACCACCGTCGTTCATGTCGAGGAGCAGAGCTAGATCCTGCGCGTTCTCACCCATGGCCCCCAGCTCGGCCATCACTGACCCGATGTTGGCCCTTCCCTCCGAGGTCAGAACGCGGTCCACGGTGCGCTCGCTCATCCTGTTCCAGGCGATCTCGGCGTCGGTGCCGGTCATCCCGTACTGGTCCATGAGGCGTTCGACGCCGATCTCTTTCGCGGGCCGCTTGTCGCCACTGAGCAGGTGCTCGCCGGCCGCCAGGTCGGGGAAGATGTCGTCGAGCGCACGGTACTCGTCGTCGGTGTAGTTCTTCTTGTTGGCGAGCTCCTTGAGCAGGCCCTCTTTCTTCTTCTCCCGAGCCTTGGCCACAGCCTCGCCCGCGATCTTCTCGACCGCGCCACCCAGCGCCTGGTAGGAGGCAGCTGTCGCCTCGGCGGCGCGCTGCATCGGGGAGTAGTCGGCCTGCCGGCCACCCGGCATGTGGAACTGGAATTCTTTGGGCATGGTTCTGCTCTGACTAGAGGCCTGCGACGTAGCCGCCGCCAACGGCTCCGGCCGCTGCTCCGAGGGCCGCGGTCTGTCCGGCCTTCTTGGTCGCGTCTGCGGCCTTCTTCGAGATGTACTTCTGCAGCTTGGCGTCCTTGCCCTTCTCGGCGTGGGACAACAGGCTGTCGATGAAGGCGTTCATCGCGTCGAACCGGCGCTCTTCGATGTCCGCCTGGCCCTGGTTGTAGTACTCGCCGGCCTGGTTCGCGGTCTGCAGGGGCATGTCGCGCGTGGCGCCGACGGCGTACCTGCGGTTGACGCCCGTGCCGAGCAGGCTCTCCATGGTCGTGCGAGCCTGGTCCCTGCCGCCCCGAGCGATGGTGTTCACACCGCGCGCCAGGGTGCGCTGCTGCGCAGGCTCGGACAGGTATCCCCCAGGCCCCATCTCTCCGCGCAGGAAGGAGCCCTGCAAGAAGGCTCCGGGGAAGTCGACCTTGCCCCCGGCGGTGGGGTCGATCAGGTTTCCGGGGTCGGACAAGGGGCGGCCCATGTAGCTCGTGCCGGACAAGAAGTTGAGGCCGGTCCCAGAGGGTTGGTCGAGGGGCGGCGCCTCCGGCGGCGCAGCTGAGGCGGCAGCCCCCTTCACGACGCCCCAGTTATACTTCGGACTGTTCCAGCGACTCTGTGCACCACCCCAGTTCGAGGCTCCTGCCTGGGTTCCCGGCTGGCCGCCGGACGGAAAGTAGTAGGAGGACAGGGGCATGGCTACCTCACGTCGGTCGTCTTGTGGCGGACCACGATGTCAAGGAGGTCGAAGTTCAGGTTGGCCGAGGGCGCCTCGGACCGGAAGCGGAAGCGGAAGGACCGCGCACGCTGGAGGATACTCCCCACGTTCTCCGAGCGGAACGCCTCGGTGAGCAGCAGGGGCAGGCTGTCAACTGGAGTGCTGGACAAGTTGCGGTAGATGTCGATGACCAGGGCCCCAGAGGCCTGCGGCTCGCGCGACACGTCCAGGTAGCTCACGCACTTGTCGAGGTCGGGGCTGGCCCCGTCGAAGGCCCCCGTGGACCAGACGTGGCGCTGCGACCCAACCCCGAAGACGGTGCCGTCGGGGAACCCGTTGGCGGCCGAGACCTGCTGAGTGGGGCTCGCCACGTAGAGCGCCGCCGACCCGTTGACGCTGAACAGGATCTCCCGCTCGAGTTCGGCGTAGGGGTACACCGGGGTCAGGCTGCCGATGTAGCGCAGCACGACGCCCATCATGCCCTCGAGTTCGGAGTCGATGCCGTCGTCCACGAAGGAGCCAGCCGTGGCCTGATGGGAGCCCCACAGGCTCTCCGTGCCGGCCAGCAGCTCCGGGCCGGTCATCACCATGCGCGAGTCCTCCCGGTTCAGCCAGGCCACGAACCCGTGCTTGGTGCCGCCGACCATGATCGAGCGCCCGTCAGCCCGGGACTTGACCTCGCCCAGGGCCGTGCACGCCGGCTCCTTGTAGCGGGTCAGCCGGTGTCCAGCGATCAGGTCTTGGCGCACGTTCTCGCCCCGCGCCTCGTCGAGCATCTCGATCCCGAAGCGCGTGGCCGGACCGTCGTCGAGCTTGCTCTCGACCGTGAAGATGTACTGCGTGCGGTCCTCGTTGATGACGGCCGAGCACCGTCCGAGCGACGACCTGTCCAGCTCGCTGCCCCAGAACGACTTGATGCGCTCCCCGATGAAGATCGGCTCGCCGCCGGAGCGCATGACCTGGGGGCCCCGCGGCGAGATCCAGAAGACCTGGTCGCCCAGCTTGCACAGCGACTGATGGGACACGCAGCCGTCTCGGTGCACCTCGCGCACCACCACCGGGATCCCGTTGTCGAACAGATAGAAGCTGATGTGGCTGCGCTTCCAGATCAGCAGCGTACCCAGCAGGTCAGACAGGCCCGTGATCGACGAGTCGCCAGTGTCCACCGGGAAGATGCTGGTGGGCGGGACGCGCTCGGGGAACTGCCCGATCGAGAACATGACCCCGTCAGGCTGGCCGCGCAGGTTCGCGTAGACCATCCGGTTCTGGGACACGGACACGAGGTAGCACCGGGGCGCGGCGCCGAGCAGCGTGAAGTCCAACAAGGCGTCGGACGGCGTGTCGTTGATGTCGTCGATCGAGATCCCGATCGAGTCGACCGGGTCCAGCACGCGGGCTCGGCGGAACAGATCTGTGCCGCTGGCCAGGGTCAGGTACAGGTTGATGCCCACCGCGCGGCGGTCCGGCGAGGCCGGCAGGCGCGAGAAGACGAGCTCGACGGCGGAGCTCGGGTTGTTGTCGTCCTCGGCCGCGATGTTGATCTGCATCTCGGGGCCGATGTACGACTCGTCCAGAACGGCCGGGTCGAAGAACGTGATGCGGGCCCTGCGCAGACCCGTGGTCACCGCGTTGTTGTAGTTCCAGTTCAGCGGGTCGTTACCCGACGACGCGGCGTCCAAGGCGAGCTGGCGAGCCGCGTTGGGCTGGGTGCTGCTGGGCGCCACGGAGCTTCCAACGGTCGCGCCCGGCCCGAAGTTGATGGGGAAATAGGGCGCCGTATCCACGGCCGTATAGGCGAACGTGTTGTCCACCTCGAGTTCACCGAGAGGGACTCCGTCCTTGGGCAGCGACCCGTCGATGGGGTTCGTGCTCCCCTGCAGCCCGAAGTTGTCCGTCCCGATTGCGTTCGCACTCGAGATCCTCTCGGGGGTCGCACCACCGATGGCGGCAGTGGCATCCTCGAAGATGTTGGGCAGGCCGACCTTGTTGCCGCCCGCGTCCACCGTGGACCCGTCGGAGTCGAAGAGTCCGTAGGCGAAAGAGTGCACCTTGCCGTCGAAGGGGGCGACACCGTTCAGCGGGTTCGCTGCGAGCGATGAGCCGAAGAGCTCGACGGCGTAGTCCGAGTCGTCAGGGGCGACGGAGTCGTCGTACCCCTCGCTCTTCACGAGCGACACACCCATGAAGACGGAGAGGTTGCCGCTGGTCAGGTTCGCCGAGGAGAAGAGGGGGTTGTTGCCGTACTCGGTCACGCACCCGACGGTCAGCGAGTCGACGAAGCTGACGATGCGGAAGACCCGCCTGTTCGGGTACGACGCTGTGCCACTGACCTGCAGGAACATCCCGACGTGGTCGGGGCAGAACCGGAACTCGGATGAGGAACTCAGCGCGATCTGCCGGCCGCTGTCCCCGCCCGAGCTGGCGTTGTCGACGACCTGGTTGTACATCACGTAGCCCGTGCCCGAGTACGGGTCCGCCAGCGTGTACGGGTTCGCCGGTCCGAGCACCTGGTCGCCGAGCGGGAACGAGACGCACGCCCGGCTCTCCGTCTCAAGCGTGTAGTCGTAGTTGGACAGGTTGTCGAGCGCCTTGAGGTCGTACCCGGTCCAGTCGAAGTAGGCGCCCGTGTTGCCCTCGGCGGCCGTGTCTTCGCGCGGCACGCGACGTACGACGAGCGAGTCGTAGCAGTAGTCGGCCCTCGTGGAGGTGCGCTTGAGGGGGTGGCTTTCAGCCCAGTTGCTACCTGTCCGGTAGTACAGCGCGCTGGGCGTCTTGAGCCCGCCGCGCGGGAAGAACTTGCGGTAGTACAGGTAGTAGTCGTAGCCGGGGTCGATGATCGGCTTGGACGTGCGAACCCACACCTCGCGCTTCTGCTCGGTGTCGTACCACCCGACGTAGACGTAGCCGTCTCGCACCTCGACGAACTGTCCCCCGTTCCGCAGAGACGACCTGCGGTAGAAGAGCGGAATGCGGCCGGAGACGCTGTTCAGCCTGAAGAGACACTTGAACGCGAAGTACTTGTCGAGGCTCCAGCGCATGGAGCCGGACGCTCCCTGCGTCAGATACATCGAGCCCGGGTTGCGGTACGCGAAGACCTTCTCCGTCACGGCGGGGTCCGTCAGGTCGACGGCCGTGCTGCCGGCGTTGACGTTGTAGATCGGGTCGTTGTCGGGACTGCCCGTGGTGAGGAATTCGTTCTGCTTCCAGATCGGTGTGCGAACGATCTCGACCTCCGGCGAGACGAGCGGTGCCAGCAGCCCCGAGAACCTGGCTGACCAGTTGACCTTGCCCTCGGTGAGCTGGGCCACGAGCGGACGCCGGCCGTTCGCTGCGAAGACCTTGTCCTCGAAGTTGGCGAACGACCACTGGGCATCTTCGGGGCCCGACTCGTGCCAGAGGGAGATGAACGGGTGCGAGTAGATCACGCCCCACTGCGGCGTGGCTCCATCTCCGAACATCTTGTGGCCCACGCCCCACGAACTCGAACTCCGGTCCATGCAGGTCAGGCGTCGGTCGACGGTCTCGTCCGGCAGGTTGTCGTAGTCGACGGCCAGGGGGTCGAAGTTCGCCAGGTCGAAACCCGACGTTCCGGCGACAGAGCGCACCACCGCGAAGGTCGAGAGCACGCCACCCAGGCTGTGTATGAACCCCTGCGTCAGGCTGGGGTTGGCCGGGTGCTCGCCGGCCGTCGATGCCGGAGCGGAGAACGAGCGGGGCGGCAGCGGCTGGTCCTCTGCTGCCCACGCAGCTCCGAGTACGACCCTGAAGCTGGAGTCGTTGTCGATGATGTTCGCGTAGGGGATCCAGCCGGGCGGGCTTGCTGCATCGTCGGTGCCGGACAGCGAGACGTTGACCGACTTCCCCTCGATGTAGAGGTTGGGCGTCTGCAGGTCACCAGCCGAAGCGTCCTCGTTGAGCACCCAGCGCACGTGCGTTCGGACCCCGAGCGGGATGCGCGCCTGGCCTTGCACGAAGAGCATGCCCCCGTCTGGGGCCGAGCCCCCCGACACGCCGCTCGTGCCGACCCCGAACTCGGGGTAGCCGTTGCGGATCCGCATCCACCACTGGACGTTCCCGCTGACCGAAGGGTCTGTGTCGATACGCTGGCAGACCGCGATGCTCTGGATCTCGCCGTAGCCCTGCACCTCCACCTCGGCGTCGAAGATGGCCAGCTTCACCGCCGCTGACTCCTCGAGGAGGTCCCCCCGCAAGTCGACCGGATCGGTCAACCCGAACACAACCCGGTCTTCCTGCAGGGGAACCAGAACTCGAGTGCTCTCGTCCAGCCTCGCTCTGAACTCGAAGCCGACCGACCGACCACCCCTCGGATCCAGGGTCCGCCACCGGTCGTCCACCTCGAAGAGCGACCCCTGCGCCCCGGCGAAGAGCGTCTCGTTCTGCGAGTGGAGCCCGCGGATCGGGTTCCCCCTTGATCGCATCAGCCCGCGCACCCAGCGGGGCAGGATGTCGACGACCCGGCCGCCGGCCAGGGAGGAGTAGACCCGGAAGCGCCAGCCCATGCCGGGCGGCGCCAGGTTGGAGAAGTACGGCGCCGTCACGTGCGCGTCCCGGGTGCTGACCTCGACGAGGTCGTAGCCGTCTCCCTTGCCCAGGGTCAGGGGGCGGTCCTCTACGTCGTCCGAGAACGCCGTGTAGGCCGCGTGCCGGAACGATCGGGCAGGGGCCGCGGACCTCGATGGCCCCACGAAGGGGCGGTTGAGGGTCAGGGCTGCGGTCGTCGCGGCCTTGACGAAGTAGGAGCGGGCCCACGTGGTGCCCAGGGTGGCCTCCTCTGCCTCGTTCACCTCGTCCCCGAGTATCTGCAGGAATGTCCCCAGGACCGACTGGCGGCTGTCCTCTGGCCTCGTGATGGGCAGCAGAGCGCCGCCCGACACCGCGGCCTCGAAGCTGCCCGAGGTCAGGTTGAGGGCGCTGAAGCCATCGTCGACCGGGGTCAGCAGGTCGTCGGCTACGAGCTCGCGCTGGGGCATCGCGTTCCGACCCACGATCTTCCCAGTCCCATTCGGGGTCACGTCCCCGCTGACGGCCGGCAGGGCTCCGGCGGGTGGGGTGGCGAAGACGTGCACGTCCTCGACGATCATGCGGGCGTTGCACTCCATGACCGGGCGACCCTTGGTCTCCCAGTTGAGAGACCCGTACTCCTCGTCCCGGCGGGGGAACCAGGACCCCCCGATGACGATGCGGGACCTCTCGATCATCCGCCGGTACATGCGGGTCGTGGACACGTCCAGCGTGTCGACCCAGTACGCGAACTCCCTCGACGGGCCCTCGTTCGACCCGGAGATCAGGGCGTCCTTGGGCCATGCGGCGATGTAGGCCGTGAACGAGTCGATCCCGGTGGGCTCGAGCCCGAACTGGAAGGTGATCTCCCGCCCGACCCAGTCGGCCGTCTTGCTCCACAGCGAGGTCGTCGAGTCCTGCCAGGCATCGAGGTTGGGGCTCACCCCAACGCCGGGCACCCCCGCTGCTGCGAACCACATCTCTGTGTCGGTCGCCGTGAGCATGCTGAACCCGAGCGGGTGCATGGCGCACGCCAGCCCGGCCCCGAAGGCCTGACCTACGGTCACGTCGTGGCCGAACTGCAGTAGAGGCGCCGGCCGCTTGTACCAGCCGTCGATGGGGTCGAGCCCCGTCGTGACCACCTCTCCGCTGACCGCGCTGTCCCGGTCGGGGGTCTCGATGTCCCACACCGCAAGCGGCGGGGCGAAGCGGGAGCGCACACGTGTGCTCACGCCCCCCTCGCCGAACGGGTCGTCGACCTTCTGGGTCATCCCGTAGTAGGCCTCGGGCATCCTGATCGTGAACTGGATCGCGGCCCCGCCCTGACCGTCCTGCAGGGCGTCGAACAGCTGCTTGCGGAAGTCTGGGTTTTCAAGCAGGTCCAGCGTCAGGCCTTCGCCCTCGCCGGAG
>Ga0316189_10005291_pt1 | contig 12369 bp, 9 predicted proteins | sample LowCovwburrow_MG_FD_204930 | JGI IMG/M metagenome (GOLD analysis project Ga0316189, IMG submission 204930) | Coastal sediment microbial communities from Maine, United States - Lowes Cove worm burrow | ecosystem: Environmental > Aquatic > Marine > Coastal > Sediment | place: USA: Maine... | reverse complement strand
TTTTACATCAATGACAAGCCAACAGGAGCCGTGGTCGGGCAACAGCCCTTCGGTGGTGGCAGGGCTTCGGGAACCAATGACAAGGCCGGGTCGGCGGCCAACCTGATGCGCTGGGTCTCTACCCGCACGGTCAAGGAAACCTTCGTGCCGCCGACGGATTTCCCTTATCCGTTTATGGACGAGTCCTGAAATAAAAATCACTTAGGCTTGCGAGATGGCAAAATTCATTCCAGTAGATGTATTTGATCTGGTTATTTTTGGTGGCGCCGGTGACCTGGCTCTGCGTAAATTGCTGCCAGCCCTATACCATCGGGATCGTGACAGCCAGATGCCGGATGATTGCCGGATTATCTCGATTGGCCGTTCGGATATCAGCCAGGAGACTTTTCTTGGGCAGGTCAGGGAATCACTACTTGCCCGGCTGAAGGATTCTGAGTTTTCGGACGAACTCTGGAATGCTTTTTCAAAACGTCTCCAGTATGTCCAGTGCGACGCCCTTGATACCTCTACCTGGCAAGGGCTGTCATGCGTGCTGGAAGGCCATGAAAGCCGGATCCGTGTTTTTTACCTGGCTACAGCGCCGAAGTTGTTTGGACCGATTGCCCAGGGTTTACGTGAGACCGGGCTGATCAACGAAGAAGTCCGCATCGTGCTGGAGAAACCGCTGGGTACGGACTACGAATCAGCCTGCCTGATCAATGACCAGGTGGGTGAGTGCTTTCCGGAAAACCGCATTTTCAGAATCGACCACTACCTGGGCAAGGAGACCGTGCAGAACCTGCTGGCGTTACGCTTTGCCAATTCGCTGTTTGAACCCTTGTGGAACCGCAGCAATATCGACCACGTCCAGATCACCGTCGCGGAAGACCTGGGTGTTGGCAACCGCATGGATTTCTTCGACCAGGTCGGAACACTGCGAGACATGGTCCAGAATCACTTGATGCAGTTGCTTTGTCTGACCGCGATGGAACCACCCACCAATCGCAATCACGAAGCGGTGCGCGACGAGAAGATGAAGGTTTTGCGTTCACTGAAACCCCTGGGTGTCGAACAGGTCGAGCGCCACACTGTCAGGGGTCAGTACCAGGCTGGCGCCATCAAGAAAAAGGCCGTACCCGGCTACATAGAAGAGCTGGATGGGAGGGAAAGCGTCACTGAGACCTTTGTCGCACTGAAACTGGAAATCGAGAACTGGCGCTGGTCGAACGTCCCGTTTTACCTGCGGACCGGTAAGCGGCTGAAGAAGAAATACTCGGAGATTGTCATCCAGTTCCAGCAGGTTCCGCATTCCATCTTTCCGGAGCTCACCGGGAATAGTGGTCCCAATCGTCTCAGCATTCGTCTCCAGCCGGACGAAGGGGTGAAACTCAGCCTGATGTCCAAAGTTCCAGGGCCGGGAGGCTTCGATCTGCGCCCGGTTTCCCTGGACCTGAGCTTCGAGCAGACTTTTGGTGTGGGTTATCCCGATGCGTACGAGCGCCTGTTGGTGGAAGTGATCCGCGGTAACCCGGCACTGTTCATGCGCCGTGACGAAGTCGAATTTGCCTGGCGCTGGATCGATGACATCCTCGCGGCCTGGGAGCAAACCGGCCAGCCGGTTGAAGAATACGTGGCGGGAACCTGGGGACCAACGGCCGCATCGTTGTTACTCGATCGTGACGGCCGCCGCTGGCGTCCGGACTAGCGTGAAGGCTGATTTGATCAGGTTCAGGGAGTTTTCAGACCGGACGGCTGCCGGTTGTGCTGCCGCGGAATTGATTGCAGAGTCGATCTCTGCCTGCCTCGAACAGCAGTCGCAGTGCGGCCTGGTGGTGAGCGGCGGTTCTACGCCGGGCCCCTGTTTCGATGAGCTTTCAACTCTGTCGCTGGACTGGTCAAAAGTGATCGTCATTCCCAGCGACGAACGATGGGTGCCGGCGGATCATCCGGACAGCAACGAACGGCTGATCCGCGAACGCCTGTTACATGACCAGGCAGCGCCAGGCGGGTTTTTGCCGCTTTTTCGCGAAGGGGTTGCAGCCGGTGAGGCGCCTGCGCTGATCGACCGGTCATTGGCCCGCATACCATCCCCGTTGGGTTGCGTATTGCTGGGCATGGGGGAGGATGGACATTTTGCCTCGCTTTTTTCCGATTTTGAAGGCCTCAGGGCGGCACTGGAACCGGAGAGCAAAAATCTCAGCCTGGTGGTGCAAACTGCCGGCAGTCCGCATTTACGCATCAGCCTGAGCCTGGCTGCTTTGATCAACACGCGGCAAACCGTCCTGTTGATATTTGGACAGTCCAAGCGCGAGGTATTTGAAGCGGCAGTTCAGGGCGGCAGTGGCTATCCCGTTGAAAGCCTCCTGCGGCACACTGGTTCACCACTGACCGTGATATGGGCGCCTTGAGCCCGCATCGAGGAACTGACGAATGAATCCCAGACTATTGCAGATCACCGACCGAATTCGTGCGCGCAGCGCGGAAACCCGCGAGCGTTACCTGGAGCGTATTGACCAGGCCGCACAGGCCGGACCTTCGCGAAAAATCCTGTCTTGTGGAAACCTGGCCCATGGGATTGCCGCCTGTGGCCCGGAAGGCAAGCAGGCGCTGACCCGTGAAACCACCGCCAATATCGGAATTGTGTCCGCCTATAACGACATGCTCAGCGCGCACCAGCCTTTCGAGCGTTATCCTGACCTGATCCGTAATGCCGCACGAGAAGCCGGCGCGGTAGCGCAGTTCGCCGGTGGCGTACCGGCCATGTGTGATGGCGTGACCCAGGGGCAGGCGGGCATGGAGTTGTCGCTGTTCAGCCGCGATGTCATTGCGCAAGCCACGGCGATTGCCTTCTCACACAACATGTTCGATGCTGGAATTTGCCTGGGTGTTTGCGACAAGATCATTCCGGGCCTGCTGATCGGTTCGCTGAGTTTTGGGCACCTGCCGATCATATTTGCACCCGCCGGTCCAATGGAATCCGGGCTGCCCAACAAGGAAAAAGCCCGTATCCGCGAGGAGTTTGCCGCAGGACGCATTGGTCGTGATGAGTTGTTGCGTGCCGAGTCAGCGTCTTATCACTCGCCCGGAACCTGTACCTTTTACGGCACCGCCAACAGCAACCAGATGTTGATGGAGTTCATGGGCTTGCAGTTGCCGGGCGGGTCGTTCGTCAACCCGGGCAATAGCCTGCGCGATGTACTTACGGCCGAAGCCGTCCGCCAGGTCCTGAAATTATTACCGGAGGGCGGCCAGTTCACGCCGATCGGACACATCGTGGATGAAAAAGCGATCGTCAACGCGATCGTGGGGTTGCTGGCGACCGGCGGCTCCACTAACCATACGATTCACCTGTTGGCCATTGCCCGCGCTGCCGGCATCAGCATCAACTGGGACGACTTTTCCGGGTTGTCTGAAGTCGTACCATTGATGGCCCGTGTATACCCTAACGGGCAGGCCGATGTGAACCATTTCCATGCTGCGGGTGGTCTGGGCTTTGCCATTTCCTCGCTGCTGGATGCCGGCCTGCTGCACCCGGATGTTCAAACCATCATGGGCCCGGGCCTCGACAATTTCTGCCGTGAGCCCGAACTGGACGGCGAGGGCATCCGCTGGAAGGCGGTGCGGAAAGAATCACTGGACCCGGAAATCCTGCGCCCCGCGAGTGCGCCTTTCGATGCGGAAGGCGGCCTGAAACTGGTCCAGGGCAATCTTGGCAGGGCCGTGGTCAAGATCTCCGCCGTCGCGCCGGAATTTCATCGGATTGAAGCGCCTGCCCGTGTATTCGATTCCCAGCAGCAGGTGGTGGATGCTTTCAACCGCGGTGAGTTTACTTCCGATATGGTCGTGGTCTTAACGCACCAGGGTCCTTCTGCCAACGGCATGCCGGAACTGCACAAGCTGACGCCTTATCTCAAGGTGCTGCAGGACAGTGGATTGAAAGTAGCGCTGTTGACCGATGGACGGATGTCCGGTGCTTCGGGGCAGGTGCTATCAGCCATTCATGTCGCGCCCGACACCCTGGGTGGAGGACTGATCGGAAAAGTCCGCGACGGTGATCCCATTGTCATTGACGCGGGGCAGGGCGTTATGAACCTTGCTGTAACCGACGAAGAACTGGCACAGCGGCCGCCTGCGAGTGCCGGTAGCGAACAAAGTGAGTTCGGCATGGGCCGGGAGTTATTTCACGAATTCCGGGCTAACGTAGGTGACACCGAGGAAGGGGCCACGATGTTGAGAAGCCTGGCTTCATAAGCCCGGTCCAACTTTGCGAGGAGCTTATCTTCAGGAACGGATTCGAGTAGTATTGGAGGCTATGAATAGCCACCAACTGAAAATTAAACTTAAATTGCCGGTCAGGGCTGCTGTCCTGGCCGGTCTTGTTTTAGGCTTGCTGACTTGCCAGGTCCATGCAGAAACTGCACAGGACCAGATGACGTTCTGGATTGAGGATTCTTACTCCGGTAAATCGGTCCAGGCAACTATCGATGTGCCCGACAAGTCTCTGTGGAACGCCAAACGCGTCAAGGACTACCAGGACAGCCTGTATGTCAATGCCGCAGCACCCGTGGGCATCCTTACCATCCAGGACGTTGACATTGAGATTCCGATATACAACGGCACAGAGGATCTGAATCTGAACCGTGGCGTCGGGCGTATCAAGGGAATGGCGAGAATGTATGATGAGAGCGGCAACCTTGGAATTGCCGGCCATCGGGACGGAATATTCAGGGGCCTCAAGGACATTGAAGTCGGCGATGAGATTGAGGTGCTGACCCCTGGCGGATTGGAGACCTATGCCGTTTCTTCAATCACCATCGTGCCGAAGAACGATATTTCCGTGTTGGATCCAACTGACGACAAGACCTTAACCCTGGTGACGTGTTATCCGTTCTACCATATCGGTAATGCCCCCAAACGCTATATTGTGAAGGCAACTGCCGACTCGCTTTAGTGCGTTTCAGCCATAAGACCTGCGGATCATCCGCCACGCAATCCACGCGGTAGGAACGACCACCAGCGGGCTGGACAACACCAGCAGCACCTCGCCGCTCAACCAGTTGATGCCGCCGCCGGCGGTCAATGTTCCGGTGACTTCCTGGTAGGGACGCACGTATATCGTCAATAGAATGGCGCACATGGTGACGCTGTAGACCGCCAGGAACAGGGGCGCGTAGCGCGTAATCCGAAGTTTGGCCGGGCTGACTTCCTGTGGAGGAATGCGGTGCAACTGCAGGCGGTAGGTTTGTTCTGCCCGGCTGACTGAACCCAGGCGTGATACCACCAGAACTACCACCAGGCTGACCAGTGCGCCCAGCAGGATCGGGTCCAGCCAGAAGGGTAGCTCGATCCACTCCAGGTATTGCAAGGCCTTGGGGCCGGCATTGAACACGAAACCGCTGACGATGCCCCAAAAGGCTGCATCAGCCGTAACGCGCTTACTCCATACGCTCATCAGTGCAACCGGGCCCCAGGAGGATGCAAACAGGGTCCCCACGAAATAGGTCAGCCAGAAAATATCGACCGGGGAAACAAAGGCGACCCCCAGTATCAGCATGCCGATCAGCAGCATGGTCCAGCGACTCAGCCTGAGCATCTTCTGTTCATCAACCTGGTCGTGACGAAACAGGTCGTTGCTGACACTGAACCCCACCAGCGACAGAAAAGTCGAGGCCGAGGACAGTCCTGCGGCCATGATGCCGGCCATCAGGAGCGCTCCCATCAGCTCCGGAAGCAGATTCAGGGCGGCATAAATGATGACCTCCTCGGAGGGCTGAATGCCTGAATCGCTGAGGTTGATCACGGCGCCGGCCGCGTACAGTGTCAATTCCATAAGGGTCACAAACACCGCGGCGATGCAGGCTGCGCGCAATACTACGTGTTCATCGCGGGCGATCAGGTAGCGGCTGGACTGCCATGGGCTGACGGCATAGACCAGGCCCCATGCCAACGCCAGCGTGATGTTCCAAAGCGTGAAATCAAGCGCAGAAATGAACGGTGTGTCCTCGCCCACCATTCCGTGCCAGGCCATCAGGTCTGGCTTCTCTGGCAAGGTTGCCAGATCTTTCACGGCCGTTGCCCAGCCGCCGGCATCCTGTACGAGGAACAGCAGGGCCAGCATGGCGACCGATGTAAAAAGTAAGAACATCAGCGTGTCGGTGAGGATCACGCCCCGGGTTCCCGAGTACATTGTAAATGCCGTATAGCTGAACCAGCTGACAATCAACGCCTGGGTAAAGCTAAGGTCGATGATGTGCGTGAGCAGTAATGCAGTTCCCTGTGTCACGGCCAGTAAGTAACCGCCAAGTCCGAAAATGATAGTGATGCCCGCTGCGGTCTGCACGCGCTGCGAGTTGAAGCGCTGACCGAAATAGTCTGCGACCGTTAACGCCCTGCTGCGCCGAAGGTAGCGACCGAACAGCAGGGCGCCGAAGATGTAACCCATCGCGCCGATCGGCGGCCACAACAGGTAAGGACCGGCCTGGCCCTCATAGACGAAACCGGTTTCGCCAAGGAAGATATTGGTGCTGAGCACGCTGGCCACCAGCGTGCCGACAATCAACAGCGTGGGGGCCCGGCGCCCGGCGACAAAATAATCGTCGAGCTTTTTCACCCGGCGCCCTGCGTAGTTGCCTACGGCGATATAAATGATCAGGCTGGCCAGTATGGCGCCGGAATATATATCCATGCCGTGCAGTATAAGGGACTACCGGAAAAATTCTGGAATGCTGCTATCATTTTCAGGGAGACCAGAGGAGTAAATGCTATGAATCAGACCACCGTAAAAACCCCCTTCATTTTTTGGATCGTGAGTATCCTGGCCATCCTGTGGAACGCCTTTGGTGCTTTTGATTACCTGGCCACGCACCTGCGCATCGAGTCCTATATGAGCCAGTTCTCGCAGGAACAGCTCGACTACTTCTATAGCTTCCCTGCCTGGCTGGTGGCCGCCTGGGCACTGGGTGTATGGGGTTCTTTTTTCGGCTCCCTCGCCCTTTTGTTGCGCAAGTCATGGGCGGTCTGGCTTTTTGGTGTTTCCATCCTCGGTCTGGCGGTCAGTACGGTGTACAATTTCGTGCTGTCGGACGGGGCGGCCATGATGGGTGAGGCCGCTGTCATGATGTCGGCCGTCATCTGGGTCATTGTCCTGGTGCTGTTCTTCTATGCACGTGCCATGGCGAAACGCGGGGTGCTACGCTAGCAACATCCCGGCCTTCAACAGCGATACAATAATAGAAAAAGCAGAGAGGCGAAATTTTGGTGTTGAGGGTGGGAATTGAGCAAGAGTTTGTTTTCGTGGATGCGTCCGGTACCTACCTCGATGCAGATTCCGCGGACTACGCTCTTTTCAGCTCTATAACCGATGAGTTTCCATCATTTGAAGGAGATGACATCTACTTCGACTGCAAGTCACTCGAGACGTTTCCCAAGCGCTGTTATGTCGAGGGTTTCGAACGTCATGCTCCCGATGGTACGTTGATCGAAACCCTGCCCAAGGCGCTGGAAATCCGGACCTTGCCACACACGGACGTCAGCGGAGTCGTGCAGGAGTTGTGTGATTCATACCGCCGCGTCATGAATCTGGCCGGGCGTCGTGGACTGGAGCCGGTTCTGACCAGCAGGCACCCGTTCAAGGAATCCATAGACCTGGGTGCGAGGCTGGGCGAGGCGGAAAAAACAGCGAGGACGAAGGCCGAGTTGGCCCTGGCCGTTCGGGCCATGCTCACTCACGGCATTCATGTAAACGTTACTGTGGACCATTTCCCCACAGAAAAAATGTTGCAACTGGTTGAAAAAATAAACTTCTATATGCCTGCCTTGATTCCCTGGAGTTTTTCCTCGCCCTTTTATCTTGGCGATGCGTTTGATGGTTTGTGCAGCCGCAATTATTACCGGGCTGAAACCCGCAGGATGGTTGATCTTCACGACAAACAGGGTAGGAACGTATTGGAATTCAGGGGCTTTGATTCCTGTGGTGACGCCCGCTTATTGCAGGCGCTGTTGACCCTGTTTTGTGCATTTATCCTGGATGAAAGCCTGCCAGGACGATTACCTGAACAGGATGCAGCACGGCTAAAGCTTTCATCGCTGCGGGGTTTTCAGGATTCATCGATCAGGGAGCAGGGTCGACTGATCCTGGCAGCTGCCAGGGCTGGTTTGAATGACGACGATGGATCGCTGGATCTGCTGGAAACCCTGTTGGATGAGAATGACAGCTATGCATTGCGTATGAAAAACAGATTTTCGGAAACCGGCTCTATTCTTGACAGTATTTCCGGACAATATGACTTCACGGCCCCGGCCCCCAGGTAACTACTTATGAGCATACTTTTTGTAAATGGCGTGAGCGACCAAGCCGTGATGGGGGTTAACCTCGATGATAAAGGCAGGTTGTTCTACGTGGTGGATGGAAATTGCACCATCAACAACCGGCTACCGTTGAGGGAGGGACTGGCTTCCCAGATCATGCTGTTTGGAAGGGGCATCAGGCAGCCGGGGATGGACCTGGAAAAAATGCCGTCATTGATCTTTAACCAGATCTCCGATGCGGACACCCACCGGGGTGCACTGGAACGCTGCGTCGATTTTTGTGAACAGGTCAACACAACCGTCGTCAACCACCCAAAGCACATTTTGCAAACAGGCCGGGACCGGGTATCCGAACTATTGCAGGATATTCCAGGCGTGATCATGCCCCGCACGCTGCGATTCCGTCCGCGCTCGCCGGAGAACGTACTGGAAATTGCCGCGGCGGAGGGCTTTGAGTATCCGTTCATTGCCAGGGTAGCCGGCGATCATGCCGGTAAAAGCATGATCAGGGTAAACAAAGCGGATGACAGCGCTTTTTTGCATGCGCTGCCTTTCGACGGCCGTGATTTTTATCTGACCCAGTATGTTGATTACAGCGATGAAGACGGCCTGTATCACAAGCACCGCATCATCGTGATTGACGGTGAGCCGCTGCTGCGCCACGCGCTGTATATGAATGATTGGGTTGTGCATGCCAACAGCCGGGCCTTCATGATGGAACGTGACACCTGGGAACAGGATGTTGCCCGATTCGACCGCTTGAGCAGCGAGGCTCTACCCAGGCTGCGTCCGGCCATTGATGAAATCACCCGTCGCTTACAGCTGGAGTACTACGGTATCGATTGCTGCATGCGCCCGGACGGCCAAATGGTCGTTTTCGAAGCCAACGCCAATATGAACGTGCTGCATAGCCCCAACCCGGCCTCCCGCTACCGCGTGGAGGCGATTGAGCAGGAACTCTATAAGCTCCTGACAAAATACTCCGGCGAGAAGGTCATTTGAGCATGGGCTCCGGGCGGTTATATAAATATCATTTATGCACCGTTTTATTTTTCTGTCTGATCGCGGGTCCGCTGTCAGCCTCCGGGGATGGGGTTCCAGCCGGCCAGGGGAGCTATCGGGATCTGGTCGAGCTGCTGAATGAGTTCCTGGTATTCAAGGATAGCGGGGCAACTTCCGAATACGGTCCCGATGCGATCGCACGCCAGCGCGAAGCAATGCAACAGTTCCAGGCCAGGGCTGATGCTCTTGACGTGGCTTCCTGGGATCGTGCCCGGCAGATTGATTACCTGGCTGTGCGCTCGCGGCTGGACCAGTATGATTTTATCCTGCAACGCACGCGCCCATGGGCGCGAGACCCCGGATTTTATGTAGACCAGATGTTGTGGGTGACCTTCACGGAGCTGCCGGTCGAGGGCACAGACCGTGAGGCTTTCCTGGACCGGCTCAGGACCATTCCCGCGCTGGTGGAACAAGCGCAACAGAACCTGGATGACGTGGCGGCCGACTATGCGGATCTCGCCCTCCACAACCTGGGTCATTCTGACGGTGTCGGTCATGGCCACCCTTACCGCGCCGAGCCTCCAGCCGGCGTGCTGGGATGGTACGACGATCTGCTTGAGCGGGCCGCTATCCAACCGGATTTGATCGACGATATCCAGGCGGCACGTGCCGCGGTGCAAGGCTTCGAAGCATGGTTGTTGGAAAAACGACCTGCCTGGACGGCTGCAGCAGGTGTGGGCGCCGAAGCTTTTGACTGGTACCTGAAGCACGTCAAGCTGATGCCATGGACTTCATCTGACCTGGTCTTGTTGGGTCAGCGAGAGCTGGATCGTTTATGGGCTGACTATGCTCTGGAACGGCACCGCAACCGGGCACTTCCGGAGTTGGAACCGGCCGCCAGCGCGGAGGACTACCAGCAGCGGATCAGGGATACGGATCGCCGCATCCGCACGTTCCTGGCGAAACAGGAAATCATCACCGTGCCGGGCGATATCGGCGAACTGGACACCAATGCACCGTGGATCGTGCGCCCCGGCGGCCGAAATTTCTGGGAAGAAATCCAGTATCGGGATCCTTCCCCGGATCATTTACATGCCGTGATTCCCGGGCACCGGTTTGATGCAATTATCGCCGAGCGCAGTGACCATCCGGTGCGCAGCAAAATCGACAGTGGGGCCCGTGCCGAGGGCTGGGCCACTTATCTGGAAGAGGCAATGTTGCAGGCAGGCCTGTTCGAAACTCTGCCTCGGGTTCGCGAACTCATACAGATCTTCGGCATATTCCGCGCAGCGCGTGTACCGGCAGACGTCTGGCTGCAAACGCGTCAAATGGATGTAGGCCAGGTCGTTGATTACTGGCTGGAAAGGGTGCCTTACCTGGATCGTAACGTGGCCCGTGTAGATGCCGAAATCTACCTGCGTCGTCCGCCTGGCTACGGCATTGGGTATACGATCGGTGCTTTGCAGATGCAGCGCCTGCTTGCAGAGCGCAAGCGGCAGTTGGGAGACGCCTTCGATTTGCAGGAATTTCACGATCAATTGATGGAGGCCGGCCGCTTGCCCCTTTCCCTGGTTCGCTGGGAGATGACCGGCCTGGATGACGAAGTCAAACATTTCTGGCAGCGGGAACCCATACCCCAATAATCCAGTGCGCCACGCGCTTAGTCGTTATGGCCGGGTGTCCTGGCTGTGAACGCAGAGGCAACTTGCAGCTCACTAAGCTGCGGGTGCTGCTTTTTGTAGTGGCGCTGCATTCTTTGCAGTATATCGTCGAGTACGGTAACGGTCTCGACGATATACGGTCCCTTGTTCAGCATCACGCATTCTGCCGACTGGCTCATGCCGGCGTCGGTGACCTCCGCCCTGGTTGCATGCCCGCGCTTGGCCAGGTTTTCCAGGATTTGGGTAGCCCAGATGACCGGTACATCGGCGGCTTCGCACAGACGAATCATCTCTTCCTGCACTTCGACCATGCGCTCGAAGCCGCATTCAACGCCCAGGTCGCCTCGCGCGATCATCACGCCGCAAGCGGGAAACTTCAAGGCCTCGAACAACATGTCCGGAAGGTTGGCAAAACCGAGCCGGGTTTCGATCTTTAAAACGACGCCGGTCGTTTCACACCCCAGTTCACCCAGATGCTTGCGCAGGGCCGTGACATCCTCGCGGCAATTGGCGAACGAGAGCCCGATCATGTCTGCGTTATTAGCGGCGAATTTCAGATCTTCCAGGTCCTTGGCGCCCAGCGCAGGCAGGCCCAGTTGGGTGTCAGGGAAATTGACGCCCTTGTCACGGCTGAGTTTTTCGGCCGGTTTGCGGGTATGGGTGATACGCAGGTGCAATTGCTGCGCTTCTGCCTTCTCAATCATGCCCACGATGCGGCCGTCATCGAAGCACACCCGTTCACCAGGATGTGAGTCACGGTAGATCTCGGGCACCGCTAAACTGACGCGTCCCGGGTTTAGCAGCTCGCCGCTATCATTATGGATAGCTGCCCTGCCAGACTCATCGCTGCCCGAGATAATCAACACATCACCTTGCCTGAGCAGTATGAAGCTCTCTGTCGGGGGTATGTCGCTAATCGTTGTATCTTGTTTCGATTGCTTTCCCTGCCAATGCAGAACGGTACCATTGGCCACGTAGGTGGTTTTTTTGGTTTCCGCCCAGCAACCATCGTTGCTTACTTCGCGGACGCGCCAGGTTCTGCGTGAATCGCGCGTGTCGGCCAGGCGGATACGGTCCCCGCTCGCCAGGTGCTTCAACCACGCCGCATCTACCCGGAGGTTCGCATCCGCTGCATCCATTTCGCAAGAAGCATTTTCCGCATACAACCAGATACGCGCCGGGCGGACAACCTGGCCCTGTTCGTTTCTTTTGGGTCTGACCTTGAGCACGGTGGGGCGGGTTTCCATCGGGCCAATTCGCAGCTTCGGGCCACCCAGGTCCATCAGGATGCGGCAGGAACGGCCGGTTGCGCGTTCCGCGTCACGCAGGTGTTTGATCGTCCGCGCCCAGGTAGCCTGGTCATTGTGTGAGCAGTTGACGCGCAGGCAATCCATGCCGCTACTGACCAGTCGATGCACCA
>Ga0316189_10005290_pt1 | contig 12373 bp, 10 predicted proteins | sample LowCovwburrow_MG_FD_204930 | JGI IMG/M metagenome (GOLD analysis project Ga0316189, IMG submission 204930) | Coastal sediment microbial communities from Maine, United States - Lowes Cove worm burrow | ecosystem: Environmental > Aquatic > Marine > Coastal > Sediment | place: USA: Maine... | reverse complement strand
TTATTGTGGCTTACCGCCGTGACCGCTCGCCAATTTATTGCCGTGACATTAAAGCAGATGGTGCAATGACGGTTCTGCTGGAGCAGGCAATGCAGCCAAATCTGGTGCAAACCCTGGAAAATAACCCAGCATTTGTGCATGGTGGCCCGTTTGCCAATATCGCACATGGTTGTAATTCCGTTGTCTCGACAAAGACGGCCCTGAAACTGGCAGATTATGTGGTTACAGAAGCCGGTTTTGGTGCTGACCTTGGCGCTGAGAAATTCATGAACATCAAATGTCGCAAAGCGGGTCTTGCACCTGATTGTGTTGTTCTGGTTGCTACAGTTCGGGCTATGAAAATGAATGGTGGTGTTGCACGCGCTGACTTGGGCCCAGAGAATATCGAAGCGGTCAAAGAAGGCTGCGCCAACCTGGGGCGCCACATTGGCAATCTGAAATCCTTTGGTGTGCCTGTTGTGGTTGCAATCAACCATTTTGTGACAGACACTGATGCTGAAGTGCAGGCGGTCAAAGATTATGTGCTAACCCAAGGGTCGGAAGCAATCCTGTCGCAACATTGGGAATTCGGATCAAAGGGTTCTGCTGAGCTGGCTATACGCGTGGCGGAAATTGCAGACAGCGGCGTCAGCCAGTTTGCGCCATTATACCACGATGATATGCCATTGATGGAGAAAATTGAAACTATTGCCAAACGTATTTATCACGCTGATGATGTACTGGCGGACAAGAAAATCCGGGATCAGCTGCGCCAGTGGGAAGAACAGGGTTTTGGCCATTTACCAATCTGTATGGCAAAAACCCAGTACAGCTTCAGTACAGACCCAAACCTGCGCGGTGCGCCAACAGGCCACTCTGTGCCCGTTCGTGAAGTGCGTTTAAGTGCAGGTGCTGGGTTTATCGTGGCGATCTGCGGTGAGATTATGACAATGCCGGGTCTTCCAAGGGTCCCAAGTGCAGAAACCATCTTTATCAATGACGAAGGTCAGATAGACGGCTTGTTCTAAAGCCGCCTTTACAAATCAAATATGGGGCCATCTTGTTGCAGGTGGCCCTAATGTCGTAGATATGACGAAGAAGGATATAAAATGACCGCCAAGATCATTGATGGAAAAGAATTCGCCGCAAATGTTCGCGCTAAAGTTGCCGTTCATGTCACCCGTTTGAAAGAAGAACACGGGATTATACCCGGTTTGGCTGTGGTGCTGGTTGGGGCAGACCCAGCAAGTGAAGTTTATGTTCGCAATAAGAACAAATCGACGGTTGAAGTGGGCATGAACAGCTTTGAACATAAATTACCTGCGGATACTTCCGAGGCAGATCTGTTGGCTTTGATCGACAAGCTTAATACTGATCCCGCAGTGCATGGTATCCTGTGCCAATTACCTTTGCCGGATCATTTGAATGAAGAGCTGGTGATCAATTCTATTATTCCTGAAAAAGATGTCGATGGGTTTCATATCTCCAACGTAGGGTTGCTTGCAACAGGCCAAAAATCGATGGTGCCATGCACACCGCTTGGTTGTTTGATGATGCTGCGTGATCATTTGGGCAGTCTGTCCGGTTTGAACGCTGTTGTGGTTGGCCGTTCAAATATTGTGGGCAAGCCTATGGCCGCTTTGCTGTTGAAAGACAGTTGCACCGTCACAATCGCCCATAGCCGGACCAAAAACATTGAGGCCCTATGCCGTGGTGCTGATATTCTGGTTGCTGCTGTAGGACGCCCTGAAATGATTACAGGCGACTGGGTTGGGGAAGGTGCCACTATTATTGACGTTGGTATCAATCGAATACCTGCCCCCGAAAAGGGAGAAGGCAAAAGCCGACTTGTGGGGGACGTTCATTTCGCAAGTGCTGTGGAAAAAGCGGGTGCCATCACACCAGTACCGGGCGGTGTCGGGCCAATGACGATTGCATGCCTGCTGGCCAATACAGTGACGGCTTGCAGCCGGGTAAATGGACTGGCGGAACCGGAAGGTTTAACAGCCTGATTCACGGTCTTGGTGACTTGAAATTTTATGTGATGTAGTGCGATGACAAGAGTGAAGCCGATAGTTACCAATACGCAACCTAGAATTCGTTCAAGCGGCTAACTATCGGCCAAAGTGGTAACACGGTCTTTTGAAGAGCGTGTTATTAACTATTTGATAGCAGCATAGGGTTAGTTCAGGTCTAAGTATCAACTTTAGATTTGCTCTGTTTCTGTATCGTTTGCCTGTATGAATAGACTGATTAGTATGCTGTGTTCCTGTTTCAAAACCCGATGTTGGGCCCTATGGTCACAGTGTTACACTGTGTTTTTCTAACTTTCAATATCACTGTCTTCAACGAACATGTTGGCCCATGCCTGATCAATCAGGTCAGGTGTCATAACACGCGGCAGGCCCTGATATTCGCAAATAGCACCCATTTGATCGATTATAAACGGTGCTTGATAGGCTGCATATTTATGATCCACTTCATCATATTTAGCACCGAACAAGTAAATAAGAGCTTCTTTGTCCAAAGTGAATTTCTTTGCCTTGGCAACCAGCATGAAAATTTGAAGCATGTCTTCACGGCTTGGTGCCTCGATCAGGATTTTAAAGAAAATCCGACGCAAAGCTGCACCATCAAAGATTTTATTTGGATGAAAATTAGTGGAAAAGATTACCAGAGTATCAAATGGTACCGTGAATTTTTCGCCTGATTGCAAGCTTAAAATATCTTCACCACCCTCCATTGGAACGATCCAACGGTTGATCAGGGCTTGCGGCGTTTCTTGTTGGCGACCCAAATCGTCCACAATGAATACACCACCTGCTGCTTTTAATTGCAATGGAGCCTGATATGTTTTCGAGTTTGGATTATATTTTAGTTCCAGCATATCAAGTGTAAGTTCACCACCTGTGATAACAGATGGGCGGTCACATTGAACATAACGCTTGTCAAAGTTGCCGCCGACACGCCGCAAGCTATTTTCGTCTTCTGACGCATCCTGTGCCGATGTGTGGATAATCGGGTCATAAACTGAAATGACCTGGCCTGCATATTCCAACACCCGTGGAATGAATATTTTGTCGCCCATCGCATTCCGAATACCGTTTGAAATGGATGATTTACCGTTGCCCGGAGGGCCGTACATTAAAATTGACTTGCCAGAGTTTACAGCAGGTCCGATTTGGTTAAGCAAATTATCAGGAATGATCAACTGGGTCATTGCATCTTCCAGCTTGGCTTTGGTGATGCCAACGTTTCGGATTGTCTGACGTTCAACCTGCGCTGCGAAATCGGCCATTGGAACGGGCAGGGCACCAAAATATTCGGATTGTTGCAAGGCCAACAAGGCACGTTTCTTACCGGTTTCAGTCATCTGGTAACGCATTTCCGACGCCACACTTCCCCCACCATTCCCCAAAGTTTCAATCAGGTTCTGTGACCGGCATATTGCAATAAGTTCATTTATGATGGGAACGGTTACGCATAGCTCTTTAGCCATATCACTAACCAGTTCCAGGTTTTTGCGAAATACGGTTTTTATAAAGATTTCACGGGCGAATACTGGCGGTAAACCTATCGCTTTAAGCGTGCCTGGCTCAAGAGGAGCAAGTGCAATTCTGGAGTGCATATTCATGTTATTCGCCTCTGTTTAATGCGGATTTGCTCCGTCTTTGCTATACAAGCTAATATTGCGAGCATAATTAAGGCTGAATTCTGGCTTTTTTAGGAATACCAGAGAAGATAGGCAATCAAGCTTCCCGCTAATGTTACACCGAATGGGAACATGCCATGTGCATTCCATGATTCCCAGTCTTTGATATAGCCTTTAAACCCTGGAGTGATGCCGACAAGTTTGTGTAAGATTATGGAAATAAACGACATTACCCCAACGATGAAAACAAAAGGTATAACGTGGGTAAGCGCGATAAAGGGTGCCATGGCTGCCGTAAACTTGGCATCCCCACCGCCGATCAGGCCAATGCTTGTTGCAAAAAAACCAGCAATCAACATGACAATACCTTGTATTATTCGAATGCCATATTGGTGCATGTCAAAGATGAGTGGCCCCATCAGCAAAAAACTAATAAATAAGGCGTAACATGCTACATTGGGGATGCGCATAAATTTCATATCACTCCAAGCGACCCAAATACTAATAGGAATGGCTGGTATAAGCAGGATATAGTTGGATAGGTGCAGCATTTTACTGCCCTTAACCCAATGCTTCTAGACTGCGGACAGCCGCTTCAAAATGGCGCGGGTGTATTTCAATAGCATCCTCTATCAAACCGCGCCCAACGGCTTTATCGCCCTTTTTAATGGCAGTTAATCCCAAAGTATATAAAAGCTGTGCCCGCTCCAGCTGGGTTAACCGAATTAAGGGAAGCTTATAGTTCCTTTGCGACCCGCGCGCTAAAACCAAGTTATTTTTGGCGGTGAACATCTTTTGATCATAGGAAATTGCTTCCATGAATAAAGCTTCCGCAGCCTTGTAGTCGCCGCGTGTTAATTTTGAATAACCCCAGTTGTTTAGAACGCTTGCAGGCTGCGTTGTCAGTTCACTGGCGGTTTCATAGAAACTATCGGCCTTTTTCCATTTCTTTTGCGAGTCTGCGATCATTGCCTCTAAGCGGTAACGCTTAAATGTTTCCACAGTCGGGGGCACTTTATTCAACTCCGCTTCAGCGGTCTTCCAGTCATTGGATCTGATTAAAGCATCCGCATAATTGATACGATCTTCATCTGTTGCCTCTTCATGCTCCAGTAGTTTTTTGTATACGGGAATGGCTTCTGTGGCGCGTTTTGCACGAACCAAGGATGTGGCTAGGCCACGTCTGAATTCAATCCGGGTGGGATCTTTTTCCAAGGCGGTTTTGAAATAATTTACAGCCTCATTCGGATCAGCAATCGTCAACATTATGTCGTTCAAGTTTGTCGCATCCACGACGTTCATTGCTTTTTCGGGGTTCTTTTTCGAAAATGGTCCGCCTGCTTGGCTACACGCCGCTAGTCCGGCTGCACCAAGTAAACAAACCACATTTAAAAGTGGGGTTCGCATTGCCTGTTTCCTGTTTCTGCTCTAGCTCGAATTGGCTGTCTTCAACAGTAAATATCTACCATTTCCGCGCCTGACCAAATCGAATTCATTATTATTATTCTTTGCAGTATAGCTGGAATTTTCAATCTTTGCGATAATTTTGGTAAGATTTGTGCGAATTTCTTCAGAATTTCCATTATCCAGACCATATGCGAGCTGAAAGACACGTTTTGCTTCGCGTAAATTACCTTCGCTGGACAAGACAATGCCTAAATTGTTCCAAGCCGGCACAAATCGATCGTCTTTCTCAACTGCGCGCTTCAATAATTTCTTGGCTTGCCCAAGGCGACCAAGCTTTAGGTTTGCAGAGCCAAGGGCACTTAAGACATCCGCATTTAGGCCCTGTTCGGCAGCTGCACGCGTATATGCGCGCAAGGCAACCTCATATTCGCCAGCGGCCATCAGCCTGTGCCCGACGATCAGGCCATCTACTGCTTCGGAAATATGCGCCGCATCGGTTTGCATATTGGGCCCTTGCCCAAGGGCGTTAATAGGGGTGTTTGTTTGTGTACAGGCACTTAATGTGAAGCTAATGAGCACCGCAAGAAGTAGGTGTTTTTGCAGCGCATCTATCATCGTGCCGGCCGATCGCGTTGGTTATCCAAGAACCTGTATAATTTGATACACAGATGGGCCGACCAAAAGAACCATTAGCGGTGGCACCGTGAACCCCATTGTACAAAGAGTCATCTTTGTAGGCAACTTGTTTGCTTTTTCTTCTGCCCGCATGATCCGTTTGTCACGCATTTCAGAGGCATAGACCCGTAAACTATCCCCAATAGATGTACCGAATTGGGCCGATTGTACCAAGACGGTTACAAAGGATTTGATGTCTGGGACACCGGCTCGTTCAGAAAAATCTTTTAAAACAGTTGATTTTTCTTTACCCGCGCGCATTTCATTAGCAACGATTATGTATTCATCAGACAGGTGAGGATATGAATGAACCAGTTCTTTACCTACACGCGCGATACTTTGATCCAGCGATTGTCCGGCTTCAATACATACCAGCATCAAATCCAAACTGTCGGGGAACCCCCCTTCAAGTTCTTCTTGGCGCTTTGCAACACGGCTATTGACCCAGTAAATTGGCAGGTAATACCCAAGGCCGGCCGGGGCCGCACCTTTTATCAATTGCATTGTCAAATCAGCTTCTTGCGAAAAGACTAAAATATAGACAGCCCCGGCTAAGATACCGGTAATGGCCAGTGCGAATTGAATAAACTGAAAATTTCGAACAGCCTCTTTTGAACGGTAGCCTGCCCTTAGAAGATTCATTTTACGTTTTGAAAACTCGTCCATATCTTGGGGTTCAAGAAAAGATGCAAATTTATCCAGATTCGGGCCTTTTTTGACATGTCTCAAACTGATTGCCGGAGTGTTGGATGATTTTGGCACAACATTATGTTGGGTCGGCGACTGTATCCGATCAAATGGGTCTTTCTTTTTTACAAGAATAAATGGCAAGGTCAGTGTGACCAGTAAAAAGCCAACTGCACCCAGTGCAATAATCGGGCCTGCAGGGCCTAATGTAGCGGTTAAAGTATCTACTAATCCATTCATCACATTATACCTTAATATCAACCATAGCGTTCATGATGATAACATTAAGGACCATCATCACCGCAACACCTATACAGGCTGGAATAAAGGCAGCAGTCTCCATCACATCATCATAGTAGTGCGGGCTGATGAACAGGATGGCCAATAATGCGAGAACCGGGAATGCAGATAAAAAGTACCCTGAAAACTTGGCTTCGGATGTAATTGCTTTTACACGTCTAAACAATCTGAAACGTGACCTGATCACCTTACCCAGGCCATCCAACACTTCGGCAAGATTACCGCCTGATTGTGATTGAATGCCCACAGCAACCGTCAGAAAGCGCAGATCCTGAATGTCAACGCGATCGGCCATGTCTTCCAGTGCCAGAACCAGATCACGCCCGTATGTCGCTTCGTCTGCAAGCATACCGAATTCCGTGCCAATAGGGTCAGACATCTCTTGCGCAACAACATTGATAGCACTGGAGAAAGGATGCCCAACCCGCAATGAACGAACGATAAGTTCGACAGCATCAGGAAGTTGTTCTTCGAACAACTCCAAACGTGCTTTTGCTTTCTTGTTTAACCAAACAAATACGCTACCAACGCCCATTATTGTTGCAATGATCATAGAAATAAGAAGTGAAAGGCTTGTCATAACAAATATGATCGAAAAGCTTGATATGGAGATAAAGATCATAATCATAATCAAAGCCTTCGGAGAGAATGCAATATTGGCCTGTGTTGCCTTGTTCCCCAAAATAGAAAGCAGTGGCACTTTCTTCGATCTTGCATGTTGTTCGCGTTCCTTGCGAAGCGTGTTCAGCACTTCTTCGTGGCCCTTACCCTGCTCAAGCAAGGCAAGTCTGCGATTAACGCGGGAATTCAGCTTGATGCTTTTACCAAAAACAACAAGATACAACCCTTCGATGATCATGAGCACACCGAAGAAAAGAAGAACAAGAAGTATGGCGATTGACATTGGTTACCCTTTTACTGAGCTGCTACTTTTGTATAAATACTTGCGGGCAAATCATACCCCCACTGTTTAAACCTGTCGGCATAGAAAGAACGCATGCCGGTTGGAGTAAAGGCACCGATAATCTTGCCGCCCTCACCAGTGCCGTGGATTTCATATTTGAAAATCTCCTGCATTGATATAATGCCACCCTCCATTCCCACTATTTCGGTGATGGATGTCATCCGCCGGGAACCGTCTTGCAGGCGTTTGACTTGCACGATTAAGTTTACGGCAGATGCGATTTGCGACCGCGAAGCCGAGATAGGCAAATCAACACCTGTCATTGCAATCATATTTTCCAGACGTGAAATTGCATCGCGCGCGTTATTGGCGTGAATTGTCGTCATGGAACCATCGTGACCCGTATTCATTGCCTGAAGCATATCTAAAACTTCGGCGCCACGGGTTTCACCCACGATGATCCGATCCGGGCGCATCCGCAAAGCGTTACGCAAACAATCCTCTTGGGTCACAGCACCTGTACCCTCAACGTTGGCAGGACGGCTTTCCATGCGCGCCAAGTGGATTTGTTGTAATTGTAATTCTGCCGTGTCTTCGATTGTTGCAATGCGTTCGTCGTTGGCAATGAAACTGGATAGTGCGTTCAATGTCGTGGTTTTACCAGAACCGGTACCACCTGAAACAATAATATTCAGACGTGTTGCAACCGCTGAGTGCAGATAGGCTGCCATTTCTTCGGTAAACGCACCGAAAGCAGCTAGTTGATCTATACTTAGTTTTTCTTTTTTAAACTTACGAATGGATACCAACGCGCCATCCACCGCAATCGGGGGAACGATTGCATTAAAACGTGACCCATCTTTCAGACGGGCATCGACGTAAGGATTACTTTCATCGACACGGCGCCCAACAGCTGACACGATTTTATCAATTACCCGCAAAAGATGTTTCTCATCGGCGAAACGGACGTCTGACAATGTCAACTTACCGTTTTGCTCTATGAAAATCTGCTTATGTCCGTTTATCAAAATATCGGCGATGCTATCGTCTCGCAGCAATATTTCCAATGGACCGAGACCTGTAACTTCGTCGACCAGTTCCTGAACAAGCTGATCGCGTTCAGCTTTGTTTAAAACGATGCCAATTTCCTGTAAGCCATCATGGGTGACCGCAGCAATTTCGCGGCGTAAATCTGACTCTGTGGCCTTATCAATTGCAGCCAAATTCAAAGTTTCCAGCAAACGCTTGTGCATTTGCATACGCACATCAATTAACCGATCTTTTCGCTTTTGATCTTTTACAATTTCTTCACTGGTTGCGGGAACAGTTATTGGCGCCATTGCGGGAACAACCGCTTCGGGTTTTTCGATGGAAACCGGGGCCGCCTTTGACGGTTTCGCGTCAGGCACTGCAGTGGTTTTCGGATTGTTTGGTTTTTGGTATCGTTTGAACATTTAATATACTCTACTGAATATCTAATTTATTCTGCGGCTGCGGAAAGTTGCTGCTCTTCGCAAAGTTCTGCGAATGTCTCTGCAATTTTAACAATGTCCTTCCGAAGCGGGTTCTTGGCGACCATTTCTGCCAATGGTGCACCGTGATCTCCTGTTGAACTGACATGTTTTCCGCCATCTGCCATCTGCCAGCGCAATTCGATGCCCAATGATTCCGTCATGCTTCTAACACGGGATTTTCCGCTTAAATCTGTTCTTTTGGGTGCGTGGTTCAGGATGAATTGAACTTTTTCAAAAGGTAGGTCTTCTGATTTTAATGCACGCATAAATCTTTGTGTATTTTGCGCGGAACGCATATCAAGACCAATCACTGCCAAAAACAACTCGCATTCATTTAAAACGACTTCAGACCAACTGACCAAGGTACGTGGCACGTCAATAATGACGACATCATAACAGGCCCGGGCAAGGTCAATAAGTTTCTTTACATCTTCCGGTCCGATAAACTCTAAAGGCACTGCATCTTGTGGTGATGGCAGAACCGCCAGTTTTTCTTTGTACTTGGAGACAACCTGTTTGAAAGAGTCATTGTCGGCATTATTGGCATCAGAGACCATTTCAAACGCTGCTTCATTTTTGGCAACGTCCAAATAGGTGGCAACTGATCCAAATTGAAAATCAAAATCCATGATACAGACTGTTTTACCTTTTTGAGATAAAATTGTTTGCATTTCCCAAGCCAGATTGGTTGCAAATGTTGTAGCACCAACGCCGCCTGCCATTCCGTAAACAGGCAGAAGAATACCCTTCTTCTCAGGCTTGGCTGAAATCTGATTTGTAACGGATCCGCCTTCTGATTGAACGAATACTTCTTTGATAATTACTTTTTCTTCTGGTTCCGTTAAAACGCGGTCGATTGAATCGTTCAAAGCATTTTCAGGAATTGGATAAGGAACAAAATCATCTGCACCCATACGCATCAGTTGATGCAATGACATGGCATTCAGATCGTGTGTTACCAAAATAACTTTAATCTTACGCGCTTTGGCTGCAGCAATGATGTTCGAAACAAAACTCAGATCACGTTCGTCGCTTTTATCCAGCGCGATCACGATGAATTTCAAGGTATCGGCGTGTGAACTGCGCAGAATATCTTCTGCATTGTTAAAATCCAAACCACCCCAGCTTGCGCCAAGTTTACCTTCAAGATCTTCGATCAGCAGGCCAAATTCTTCAAGATCACGCGCTATCGCACATGCTTCAATTGTTTCTACTTCTTGTTCGTCATCCACTACAGTTACAGTCATTTTTTTGCCCAATCTGTCTGTGTCTCCACCACTTATGGCGAAAGAAACAAATTTCCTCTTATACTCAGTAATCGTGAAATGTGGCAATTTTTGGGGGAAAAGGGGAAATTGTTTATATTTTCTAGGCCTATAAGGCACAAATTAAAATGGCTCCATCGAAATGAGGGAGCCATTTTAAATAATACAACTATAAGATGCTTGACCACTATTCCACCGTGCTTTCAGCAACTGCCCCTTGGCCTTTTTCTGTCAGAATCTCTTGGTTTTCCATTGTGATGTAACGTCTGTAAACTTCCAACGCATATCTTCCATCCAATGTGCCGCCTTTTTTGGAACGCCCGAAGCCGGAAACTTCGGTCACGGTGCGGCGGTTTTGGCGGTTTGGACCTTCGGTCAGTACAAGTGGCCGCGTTTCGCCAAATGATGCAACCGCACGAACCTTCGCGCGACTTACGCCTAGAGAAATCATATAGTTAACGGCAGTCTGCGCACGTCTTTTACCCAAAGATTTATTGTATGCGGGTCCGCCAACTTTGTCAGTGTGGCCAAAAACCGTAAATGTGATCTGTGGACGTGCTTTAATCCAGTCCGCTTGTTGTTGAAGCGCCAAACGGGCCTGATCATCAAGTTGCGACGAATTGAATGCAAAGTTAATTGTTGCAGGTGTTTCGCTTGCAAATTTACGTGTAAGGTTTGCAAGCATGGCGCCAGTTTGCTGGCCGGACTGAATTGCAACATTGTTTGCATTCGCATACCCGAATGGGCCGTTGCGCACTTCCGGTTGCACCTCATGGTCGGGGAATGGCGCCCAGTTGAAGAAAGTTATATCATCACAAGCGGTCAACAATGTTGCGCATAATGACAGAGTTAGGGTGGAAAGTTTCATCATATCACTCCATCACATAGCCGTAGGAACCGCTGAAGTCTTGCGCAGCTACTGTTCCACGTTTTACAGTTTTCTTACCGCCTTCAACTTTGCCGCGTAAGAAAAGGTCGTTTTCGCTTGGCAATTTGACCCGATCAGTTGGCAATGACAACGCATCGCCATCCACAGGGTTAACCAAATGCGGTGTAACGATAACAACAAGTTCGGTTTGTTCGCGCGAATACTCGGCACTTCTGAACAGTGCGCCGAGTATAGGTACGTCGCCCAACCAGGGAACCTGCCCGGCTAAATCCTGAAAGTCATCCTGCAACAATCCAGCAATTGCCAGACTTTGTCCGTCACGAATTTCTACAACTGTAGAGGCCTGACGTTTGCTGAATGCAGGTATGGCTATGCCCCCTGAATTGAATGAATTTGTGGGGTCGATTGCACTGACTGACGTATCAATAACCAGATTGATCAGATCACCATTTAACACTGTTGGAATAAACTTCATTTCAATACCAAACGGCTTGAATTCAACAGTTATGGTATTGGTGTTACTGTTTTGTGCAACGGGTATCGGAAACTCTCCGCCCGCTAAGAAGTTTGCTTCTGCACCGGATAATGCAACTAGATTTGGTTCGGCCAGTGTGCGCACCAAACCTTTGCTTTCCAATGCTTCCAACAGCACTGAAATAGCCAATCCACCACTTGTAAACCCTACATTAAGTATACCATTGGGGGCAGTTAGTCTTGTGTTGCCAGTGGCTAAAGAGGAATTGGTTGTCCTTGAGCCGGCAGTAACTGCACCATTTGGAAAATTAAAAGGAACACTTGATGTATTTAAGCCAAGAGAAGTGCTGAAACTTTTTGCCACACTGCGCCGCATTTCAGCAAAACGAACCTTCAGCATAACTTGCTGAGAGCCGCCAACAGAAAGCAAATTGGTTAACTTGTACTCACCTGTATTTGCGTCAAACGGTGCATAACGCCTTGCTAAATCCAATGCCAAGGCCACTTTAGGGGCGCCTGATACCGTTCCGCTAAGAACGATGCCGTCATTGGCGGTTCGAACCTGTACATCTTCTTTCGGAAGAATTTCTTTTAACAGCTCTTTCAGTTCCGCCAGATCCGGCGTCA